>Ga0256405_10000541_pt1 | contig 124058 bp, 110 predicted proteins | sample RumenRJG_02DNA_FD_189096 | JGI IMG/M metagenome (GOLD analysis project Ga0256405, IMG submission 189096) | Bovine rumen microbial communities from Lethbridge, Alberta, Canada - RJG_02 | ecosystem: Host-associated > Mammals > Digestive system > Stomach > Rumen | place: Canada: Alberta... | reverse complement strand
CGCTTGTTGATTCTTTTGGAATCTTTCAAGGTTGTTTCACTGTTCAATTATCAAGGTTCTTTCGCTTCGCTTGAGCCGTTGTCTCAACTGCTCTCCCGCAGCGCAGGTAATATAATATCAAACAGACTACTGTGTGTCAAGCATAAATTTAAGATTTTTTTATATTTTTTATAAATCTTATTTTTACGCTGTTTCTTCTTATTTATTATAGAAGAAAACTTGGTTTGATATTGCATTATATAAAAAGAACTCCTATCCAAATTACCTAGGAGTTCGAACGGAGAAGGAGGGATTTGAACCCTCGCGCCGGTTTCCCGACCTATACCCTTAGCAGGGGCACCTCTTCGGCCACTTGAGTACTTCTCCGAATTGACATTTTTTCCTATGAATAATGCAAGAGATATTGTATCGGAATCAGAAGTGAATGTCAAACGTATTTTATAAAAAATATTGATAAATCAACACTTTTTTAAATTTAACAGCTTTATGATTCAAATGGATTACCACCATCGCCATTATCTAATGAGCTTGTTTCCTCTATTTTATTATTTTTAACCTTTTTACTATCTTTCTTTTCTATTCTACTCAGTATAGATTTATCATATCTAATATAAAGAGCAATAACTTCTTCTACATATTCTTCTGGAACAGAATCCTGAATCTTTCGAGCTTCTTCTGTATCAATAATACGACGTTCTCTTTCATAAACGTATACAGCTTCTACCATTTCGGCTATTCCTATATCTCCTGAACCTATATCCCAGCAAAAGACATACTTAAAAGGTTCTGTATTAAAATTAATAGCCAGGCCATTATTTTCTTCCAGCGCTGTTTCAAATTCAGCTAATTCATATTCATCTTCTTCAGGATCAAACTTATCTCTATAAGTATCGATACTTTCTCCGATTAATTCTTCGATAGGCTTTGAATTAGGATATATTTTAAAATCATAATCTATATAGTCCTTAATTACTGTATATGCTTCCTTCGGATATAGAATTGATATCTCTGTAATTCTATGAGCAACTTCTTCTGGGGTATCATCATTCAGCATTAATTTATCAGCTTCAAATAAATCATATTTGTATTTTTCTGATTCATCCATGTCATCAGCTGAAATATAATGTGTACACAGACAAAAATAATCCAGATTATCCTCCATGAGCTTTCTAAACTCATTTAATATAACTTCATTTATCCTTCTATTTTTTCTACCAAATAGAAACATATTTAACTCCTTATCTAAAAAAAGAAGGACTATAAAGTCCTTCTTTCTAAACTATTCCTCTGAAGGTTTCTCAGATGATTCTTCATTAGTATCTTCGTCAGATTCTGTTTTCTCACCTCTAACGATTTCGATACTTGCTACTTCTACATCATCCTTAAGATTTATAAGCTTAACACCGCTAGTTATACGTCCAAGCAGAGCTGTTTCATTTACTCTAATTCTAATAATGATACCCTCTGTAGTGATAATCATCATTTCATCATCTTCATGTACAGCTTTAACTCCTGCCAGGTTACCTGTCTTCTCCAGGATACGATAACACTTAACACCTTTACCGCCTCTATGCTGAGTTGCAAACTCGGAAATCTTAGTACATTTTCCGAGACCCTTCTTAGAAACGATCATCAGGCTTTCGCCTTCATTAGTGTTCTGCATAGCTATTATGTCGTCTTCATCTATTAGAGACATACCTATAACACCCATAGAGTCTCTTCCCGTGCTTCGGACATCATTTTCATTAAATCTGATACTCTGACCAAACTTAGTAAAGAGCATAATATCATCATTTCCAGATGTTTTCTTTACTTCAATCAGCTTATCATCGTCACGAAGTCTGATAGCCATCAAACCGTTCTTATGAATATTTGCGTAAGCAGAAAGCTTTGTTCTCTTTACAATACCATTCTTTGTAGCCATGATGAGGTATTCACCATCTTCCATGTTCTTCATCTGAATCATAGAAGTAACCTTTTCATCCGGCTGAAGCTGGATTAAGTTTACAATATTTGTTCCTCTGGCTGTTCTGGATCCCTCTGGAATCTGGTAAGTCTTTAATCTATAAACTCTACCTTTGTTTGTAAAGAATAGGAGATTATGATGAGTTCTAGTCATCATAAGTTCAACGATATAATCATCATTGATTGTCTCCATACCTTTGATTCCTTTTCCACCACGATTCTGTGCCTTGAAATTATCTTCAGCCATTCTCTTGATATATCCAAGTTTTGTAAATGTAACTACAGCACTTGTATCTGGAATCAAATCTTCCATAGAGATTTCATCTTCATCAAATCCGATAGAAGAGCGTCTTTCATCTCCATATTTCTCAGAAATCTCATGAATCTCAGTTTTAATAACTCCTAATAAAAGTTTTTCATCTGAAAGGATAGCCTTTAATTCTTCGATTTCTTTCTTTAACTGAGCATATTCAGCTTCAATCTTTCCTCTTTCCAGACCTGTAAGAGCTCTAAGACGCATATCAACGATAGCCTGAGCCTGTGCATCTGAAAGTCCGAATTCTGCGATTAATGAAGCTTTAGCTGCCTGAACGTTCTCTGATCCTCTGATAATCTCGATAACTCTATCGATATTATCCAATGCAATCAATAATCCTTCGAGGATATGAGCACGTTCCTCTTTTTTATTTAAATCGTATTTTGTTCTTCTGGTAATAACTTCTTCCTGGTGTTTCAGGTAAAGTTCCAGAATTTCTTTAAGGTTCAGTACCTTTGGCTGATTATCCACTAATGCAAGCATGATAACACCAAATGTATCCTGAAGCTGAGTATGTTTAAACAGCTTCTTTAACATGATATTTGGATTAATATCACGACGTAATTCAATTACGATTCTCATACCTTCTCGAGATGTTTCATCTCTGAGATCAGTAATACCATCTATTCTCTTATCTCTCTGAAGATCAGCAATATACTTAATAAGTCTGGCCTTATTAACCATATATGGAAGTTCAGTTACGATAATTCTATTTTTTCCATTAGCCATTGGCTCGATTTCAGTAACGGCACGAACTTTAATCTTACCACGACCAGTTCTGTAAGCACTTTCAATTCCTGAACGTCCTATAATCTCACCTCCGGTTGGGAAGTCAGGTCCTTTGACGATTTCCATAAGTTCATCAATATCAGTTTCTCTATTTTCGTTGATTCTGTTATCGATTATTTTTTCAACTGCAGAAATTACTTCTCCCAAATTATGTGGCGGGATATTAGTAGCCATACCTACAGCGATACCCTGAGTACCATTTACCAACAGATTTGGAATTCTGGCAGGAAGAACTGATGGTTCTTTTTCTGTCTCATCAAAGTTAGGTGTGAAATCTACAGTATCTTTTTCTATGTCACGAAGCATAGTCATAGATACTTTACTAAGTCTCGCCTCTGTGTAACGCATAGCAGCAGCGCCATCGCCATCGACTGATCCAAAGTTTCCATGTCCATCTACCAGTGGATAACGAGTAGACCATTCCTGCGCCATGTTAACGAGAGCTCCATAAATAGAGCTATCACCATGTGGATGGTATTTACCCATTGTATCACCGACGATACGCGCACACTTACGATGAGGCTTATCTGGTCCATTATTAAGCTCTATCATAGAATACAGAACTCTTCTCTGAACCGGCTTAAGTCCATCTCTTACATCTGGAAGCGCACGAGAAGCGATTACACTCATAGCATAATCTATATATGAGTTTTCCATTGTTTTTTTCAGATCTACTTCGTGAATCTGATCAAAAATTTTGTCATCCATTTAAAGATTGCCTTCCTAAATATCCAGATTCTGTACGTATTTAGCGTTTTCCTGAATAAATTCTCTACGTGGTTCTACCTGATCACCCATCAATGTTGAGAATGTGATTTCTACATCCTGAGGATTATCCTCATCCATGTTTACTCTCTTCAAAATTCTCTTCTCAGGATCCATTGTAGTATCCCAAAGCTGATCAGCATCCATCTCACCTAATCCCTTATATCGCTGGATCTTATTATTTCCATCACGACCTATTTCAGTAAGGATTCTATTCAATTCTTCATCGGAATATGCATACCATTCTTTTCTATTCTTCTCAATCTTGTAGAGTGGAGGAGTAGCGAGATATACATGTCCCTGCTTAATAAGCTCCGGCATAAAACGATAGAGGAATGTAAGCATAAGTGTTGCAATATGTGCTCCATCGACATCGGCATCAGTCATGATAATAATCTTGTCATAGCGAAGTTTTGAAATATCAAAATCTTCTCTGATTCCTGTACCGAAAGCTGTAATCATAGCACGAATTTCTTCGTTACTGTATATTCTGTCTTCTCTAGCTTTTTCTACATTAAGAATTTTTCCACGAAGTGGAAGAATAGCCTGTGTAGCACGACTTCTGGCAGTCTTTGCTGATCCACCCGCAGAATCTCCCTCGACTATAAAGATTTCACAGTTCTTTGGATCTTTGTCTGTACAGTCAGCAAGTTTACCCGGAAGAGCAGTAGACTCTAAAGCTGTCTTTCTTCTAGTCAAATCTCTAGCTTTTCTGGCAGCCTCTCTAGCTCTCATAGAATCTAATGACTTCTCACAAATTGTCTTTGCAACAGTAGGATTCTGCTCAAAGAAATAAGTAAGCTGCTCAGTAACGATACTATCAACAGCTCCTCTGGCTACAGAGTTTCCAAGTTTCTGCTTAGTCTGTCCTTCAAACTGAGGTTCCTCTATCTTTACAGAAATGATAGATGTCAAACCTTCTCTTATATCTTCACCATTAAGTGGTGCGTCGTTTTCTTTTAAAATATTATGCTCTTTTGCATATGCATTTACAGTCTTTGTAAGCGCATTTCTAAATCCTGAAAGATGTGTACCACCTTCAGGAGTAATAATATTATTTACAAATGAATAGCATGTTTCTTCGTAAGAATCATTATGCTGAAGTGATACTTCAACCATAACGTTGTCTTTAACACCTTCACAGTAGATAACATCTGAATAGAGAGATGACTTTGTTCTATTAAGGTAAGTTACAAATTCCTTTATACCACCTTCGTAATGGAAGACATCTTCCTTTATTTCATCATCTCTTAAATCTCTAAGTGTAATCTTTAAGCCTTTTGTCAAAAAAGCTGTTTCACGTAATCTGGTTTTAAGTGTCTGATAATCAAAGATTATAGTCTCGAATATAGTTCCATCCGGCTGGAATGTTACTTTTGTACCAGTATCGCCTTCTTCACATGTACCTACCTCTTTAAGTGGATAACATGTATTTCCGCGCTCATATCTCTGTTTGTAAACTTTACCTTCACGTTTTACTTCTACTTCAAGCCAGTCAGACAATGCATTAACTACCGAAGCACCTACACCATGTAGACCACCAGATACTTTGTATCCTCCGCCGCCGAATTTTCCTCCTGCATGGAGTACAGTAAATACTACTTCAACAGCTGGTTTACCAGCTTTTGAATTAATACCTACAGGAATTCCACGTCCATCATCTGTTACAGTGATAGTCTGGTCTTTGTTAATCTGTACCTGAATATGTGAGCAATATCCAGCCAAAGCTTCATCTACTGAATTGTCTACAATCTCATAAACTAAATGATGAAGTCCTCTCGCTGATGTAGATCCAATATACATACCTGGACGTTTACGAACTGCCTGTAAACCTTCCAAAATCTGAATCTGATCGGCTCCATAATCTCTTTCTTCAGCCATTAATTTACCAATGCCTTTCTAAAAACTAATTCTTGTAATCTGAAATAGTTCCGTTAACAACATGAAATATCTTGTTAAGTTCAAATCTATTCTCAACAAAATCCTCTAAACCTGTACATGTAATGATAGTCTGTATATCAGATATACTATCCAACAGATCATACTGTCTTTCTTTATCCAACTCAGACAATACATCATCTAACAGCAGCACAGGCTTGTCATGAATATGGTTTTCTAATAGTTTCAACTCTGAAAGTTTAAGTGAGAGAGCACAAGTTCTTTGCTGTCCTTGTGATCCAAACTTTCTCATATCCACTTTTTTTACCTTTATAGAAATATCATCACGATGCGGTCCGACAGAAGTAGTAGCAAAACGAATATCATGATCTCTATTCATAAAAACTCTTTCTTCGAAATTCTCATAAGTCGAATCACAATCATAACTTATTTCAAGAATTTCTTTACCTTTTGTGAGTTTCTTATGAATCTCGGTTGTTATTTCTTTAAGCTCATTTATGAACAATCTACGTCTTTTAATAACATTTTTTCCAAAAGTTACTAACTGATTATCCCAAATATCGAGTGTTTCCTTTAATTCAGGATGATCATAAATGTCTTTTAATAACTTATTTCTTTGATCTAAAGCCTTATAATAATTCTTTAAATCATTCAAATATATTTTGTCGAGCTGACAAAGCTCATTATCCATAAACCTTCTTCGCTCCGATGGACCATTTTTTATAATATTTAGATCCTCTGGAGAAAAAAACACCATGTCCAGAATTCCAAATAATTCACTTGTTTTTCTGATAGGAACTTTGTTTATAGCAATTCCCTTTGTCTTATTTTTTCTAAGATGAATATCTATCCTGTATTCCCGATCACCTTTTTCTACTATTGTCTTTATATGTCCTTCATTCTCGTCGAAATTTATCATTTCACGATCCTTAGAACCTTTATAAGACTTTGAAGTACCGGACATATATAATGCTTCGAGCAGATTAGTTTTTCCCTGCGCATTATTTCCATACAGGATATTTGTACCCTTGTCGAAAACAACCGACAAATCTTTATAATTTCTAAAATTGTTTAAGTCAACAGATTTAATTATCATCAGTCTGCAATCTTAACTTCTGTACCTTCAAATTCAAAAATATCGCCAGGATGAAGTTTTCTACCTCTACGAGTTTCAACTTCTCCATTTACTGTAACCTGACCATCCTGAATTAAAAACTTAGCATCTATTCCTGATCCAACCAGGCCTGCTTTTTTCATAGCCTGTCCAAGTCTTATGAATTCTTCATTTTCTCTAATCTCAATAGTTTCCATCATTTATCCTTATTATGCGTAATTTACAGGAAGGATTAAATACAAATAAGATTCCTTATCATTCTTTATATAGCAAGGAGCCTTAGGATTAATCATATAAATAGTTATTTCTTCATCATCTATAACCTTAAGAGCATCAATCAGGAATTTAGGATTAAATGCAATAGTAATATCCTTGCCTTCCTTTGTGATATCTATTTTTTCATTCATAGAACCGATGAATGAAGAAATCTTTAACTCAAGATTTTCATCTTTTACATCAATAATGATTGGCTTCTTATCACCTTCATTAGCCATTAGAGAAGCACGATCAATACAGTTTAACAGATTCATTCTGTTAATTTTAATCTTTGTACTGTAATCCTTTGAAAGCATCTGCTCAATAGAAAGAAAATCACCATCTAACAGACGTGATACTACAGTAGTTTTCTCAAATTCAAAGATAATATGGTTTGAAGTAATATAGATTGAAACTTCATCTTCACTATCACCCTGAATTATTTTACTAACATCTAATAAAGTCTTTCCTGGAACAACAATTTTTTTATTCTCAGGATAAGCTTCTTTAAGTTCTATAACTCTCATAGAAACACGATGTCCATCAAGAGATACTACTTTTAAGTTGTTTCCTGTAATTTCAAATAATTCTCCAGTAAGAATCTTATTATTATCATTAGGAGCTATAGAAAAAATTGTCTGTCTGATTACATCTTTAAGAGTAATCATAGAAATATTTAAAGGTTCATTTCTAGGTATTACCGGAATATATGAAAAATCTTCTCCAGATTTACCAATAATATCAAAGTTAGCTGTTCCACAAGTAATCTTTGTTTTAAAGTTAGCTTCTGAAACAATAGTAACTTCACCTTCTGGGAGCTTTCTAACGATTTCTGAAAAAATCTTTGCATCTAATGCGATGATGCCTCTTTGTTCAATGTTTCCTTCTATAGTAGTTTCAATTCCAAGTTCAGTATCATTAGCCATAAGTTTTATTTCATTCTTTGAAGCATCAATAAGAATGCATTCTAGTATAGCCATTGTTGTCTTGTTAGGAACTGCTTTAGAAACAATATTAACGCCTTTCTGTAATTCCTCTCTGGAACAGATAATCTTCATGTCACGAAGCTCCTTTCGTTTATTTAATATTAATAATTAATAATATTATTATTAAGGGTTGTTAATATGTTAGGAACCTAAAAAATCCTTTAATTTTCAAGGTTTTCCGAGGTTGATAGCTGTCTTTATACAGTGTGTTTTTGATGTTTAGAGACAGTTTATAAATCAATTATAAATCACTAGTTAGGATTTATCTTCTTTTTTATGCTATCAATTTGAAGTTTTAAATCTTCATCTTTCTGAATATCTTCACTTACTTTGTTAGCACCGTGGATAATTGTTGCATGATCACGTCCACCTAGGAGAGAACCAATAGCAGTAAGTGGAGAATCTGTCATTTCTTTACATAAGTACATAGCAATCTGTCTTGGTTTTGATACATTTGATGTTCTGTTTTTAGAAATCATCTGATCAATAGATAGATTATAATGTTCAGCTACAACTTCTATAATAAGCTGTGGTGTTATTTCTTTAGGTTTGTTTGGGCTTATTATGTTCTGAAGTTCTTCTTTTGCAATATCTATAGTGATTTCTTTGTTTTCAAGATTAGCATATGCAACAAGCTTATTCAGAGCACCCTCGATTTCTCGGATGTTTGATTTAATATTTTCAGCAATATATTCCAGAATCTCATCATTAAGGTCTATTTTTTCATTTACAACCTTGTTTCTGATGATAGCCATTCTGGTTTCATAATCAGGATCGCCGATATCAGCCATTAATCCCCATTCGAAACGAGATCTGATTCGATCTTCGAGTGTTTTCATTTCTTTAGGTGGTTTATCAGATGTTAATATAATCTGCTTACCAGCTGAATGTAGAGCGTTGAAAGTATGGAAAAATTCTTCCTGTGTACTTTCTTTTCCTATTATAAACTGTATATCATCAATCATTAGAACATCGACTGTTCTATATTTGTTTCTAAACTTAGTCATAGCAACTGTTGAGTTGTTTGGACTTCTAAGTGATTCGATAACTTCGTTTAGGAAATCTTCGCTAGTTACATATAAAACCTTCATATCAGGATTCTCATTTAATATGAAGTTTCCTATAGCATGCATTAAGTGAGTCTTTCCTAATCCTGGTCCTCCGTAGATATAAAGAGGGTTGTACGCCTCACATGGAGTTTCAGCAACAGCAAGAGATGCATTGTGAGCAAACTTGTTGTTGTTTCCGACTACGAAAGTATCAAATGTGTACTTTGGATTTAGATTAGATTGTTTCTGTTCTTTAGTAATAGGTTTTTCTATTTCTTTAGGAAGAATGAAATGGATTTCATATTCCTGTCCGGTGATTTCTCCTATTGTAACCATGAGAGGTATCTTGTATTTTTTGTTTACATAATTAAGAGAAATATCATCCATTTCAGTTTGGAAGAGGATATATAAATCATTTTCTTCTATTTTATATACCTTTAGAGGCTTAATCCATGTCTTAAAGGATACATCTAGAATACTGTAGGTTTCTCTAAGGGTTTCAATTATTAAGTCCCACTTTTCAATAAGTAAATTCATTTATATCTCCGAGTTTCTTTTATTTTTTTACATATTAATCCCATTTTTGTGATTATTCGACTAATTTATAATAGTATAAAACGATAAATCTTTCAATAATAAAACTAGTTATACACAGTGTTATCAACAGTTTATAAGTTAAAAGTGAAAAATAATAACTTTATCAACACTGTTTATTAAGTTGTGGATATCTTTTATTGCGTTTTTATTGACTTTAGGAAACTGTTTGTTATAATTGTTAGAGATTTTCAGAATTTTTATGAGGAGGTGGGTTTCTGATGAAGATGACTTATCAGCCTAAGCGTAGACATAGATCAAAGGTTCACGGTTTTCGTGCTAGAATGAAGACAGCCGGTGGTCGAAAAGTTCTTGCAGCTAGACGCGCTAAGGGAAGAAAAAATTTAACAGTTTAGTTTGTTTAGGACCACAGGATTTGTGGTCTTTTCTTCTTTTTTATTAATTTATATTGAGGTTTTTAAATTGAAATTTAGTGATTCATTGAAAAAAACTAAAGATTTTTCACAGGTATATAATAAAGGAAAGAGTCTAGCTGATCATAATTTAGTCCTTTATATATATGAGAATGATTCTGATACTAATCGTTTAGGAATTTCTGTTAGTAAAAAAGTAGGAAACAGTGTAGTTAGACATCATTTGACGAGACTGATAAGAGAAAGTTACAGACTACATGAAGATATGTTCAGGCCCGGTCTGGATTTAGTAGTCGTTGTAAGAAAAGCAGGAAAAAATTGTACTTATGAGGAAATCTGTAATTCTCTGCTTAAACTTGCAAATCTTCATAATGTAATCCGAAAGTAGAAATGATCGCATGGCTAAGCGTTTTCTTATATTTTTAATCAAATTTTATAGAAAATATTTGTCACCAATGAAGACAACTAAATGTCCTTATTATCCTTCATGTTCTACTTACGGTCTTGAAGCTGTAGAAAAATTTGGGGCTTTAAGGGGAGGAACACTTGCTGCTTGGAGGATTATGAGATGTAATCCTTTTTCTAAGGGCGGAGTAGATCCTGTTCCTGAAGAATTTCCCCGTTTTCGGAGGATTAAGTTTTGACAGATATGTTTTTGACAGCCTACAATGGTCAGTTTTTAGGACCTATTGCAAAGGCACTTGGTTATTTGATGAACTGGATTTATGATTTCCAGTCAAATGTGTTACATTTAGATAGTATTGCACTTGTTATTCTTTTATTTACTATTGTTATTTATCTGATTTTGTTCCCTCTGACATATCGTCAGCAGAAGTTCTCAGTTCTTTCACAGAAGATGAATCCTGAGATTAATGCTATCAGAGAAAAATACAAGAATAAAAAAGATCAGGCTTCCGTTGCTGCAATGCAGGAAGAAACTCAGAGTGTATATGATAAATATGGTATTTCTCCATTTGGCAGCTGTTTACAGTTATTTATACAGATGCCTATCCTTTTTGCGCTTTATCGTGTGTTCTATAATATTCCAGCCTATATCGGATCAGTAAAAAATATTTTCTCTGGTCTGGTTAATGGTATCATTGCTACTCCAAATTATGACAGAATCATGGATAAGTTTTATAAAGCAGCTAATGTAAAAGCTGTTACAGTAGATATTGCTGGAAATGGTTCTGCAACAGATAAAAACTATATTATCGATGTTCTTTACAAGTTAAGTGATAAGGATTGGGATAAACTTCATTCTTATTTCCCAAAACTTGCAGATGATATTAATAGCACACATTCTAGCCTTCAGAGAGTTAATTCTTTATTTGGAGTAAATATTTCAGATACACCTTGGAATCTGATTGCTACATCTATATCTGATCATGCTTATTTGATTTTGTTTATTTCAATCTTGTTACCTATTCTTTCTTACCTTTCACAGGTAATTAATATCAAGGTTGGTCAGCTTAATAATAATCTGAATGATGATGATCCTATGGCACGTCAGATGAAATCTATGAATCTTATGATGCCTCTTATGTCATTATTCTTTGCTTTTACTGTTCCTGCAGGTCTTACACTTTACTGGATCTTTGGTGCAGTAGTTCGTACAGTTCAGATGTACTTACTGAATAAGAAATTTGCAAATATTGATCTTGATGAGATTATTGAAAAGAACAAAGAAGCAGCTCAGAAAAAGAAAGAAAAACGTGGTATTAAACGTGCTCAGATTTATGAAGCTGCAAAGATGAATACTAGAAATACAACTCTTTCATCTAGAGCATACTCAGTTAAGGCAAATGTAGATAATACAACATTTGAATATAAGAAGCAGAACTTTAAGAAGGGTTCTCTTGCTGAAAAGGCAAATTTAGTTAATGAATATAATCATGGTTCAAAGAAATAATTATTAGGGGAGGTAAATATGGATTATCAGGAATTTACTGGTAAAAATGTAGAAGAGGCTCTTACTAATGCCTCTGTTAAACTTGGTGTTACTAGTGATCATATTGAATACGAGGTTATCGAAAAAGGTAGTTCAGGAATCTTTGGTTTTGCTAGTAAAGAAGCAGTTATAAAAGCCAGAGTTAAAGTAGAAGTTGAAAATGAAGTAGAAACTTCTAAGCCAGAAGTTACTGTAGACGATTTAAATAGAGAAGCAGTTTTAAATGAAACAGGAGAATCTCTCGAAGCTGATGAAGTAGAGAATTCTAAAAAACTTGCTTCAGAGTTTATTAAGGGTGTTTGCAAAGAAATGAATATTGAGGTTGAACTCAAGTTCTTCTATGACGAAGTAAACAATTCTCTTAATATTGATTTAGAAGGTCCTGATATGGGAATTCTAATCGGTAAGAGAGGTCAGACACTTGATTCACTTCAGTATCTTACAAATCTCGCTGTAAACAGAAAGATTAAAGACTTCGTTCATGTTAATATTGATACTGAGAATTATCGTGAAAGAAGAAAGAAAACATTAGAGAATCTTGCTCATAATGTAGCTTATAGAGTAAGACGCACAGAAAAAACAGTTGTACTTGAATCTATGAATGCTTATGAGAGAAGAGTTATACATGCAGCTCTCTCTGATGATCCTTCAGTTTCTACACATAGTGAAGGTGAAGAACCTTATCGTCATGTAGTAGTCACACTGAAATAGTTATTGTTCAAGGGGGATCATATTTATGATCCTCCTTTTTTAAGGTTTAAAATTATGTCTATTTATAATCAGTCACTTTTAAATGATGACAGTTGTATAGCAGCTATTGCAACAGGAATGACAGATGCCGGTATTGGAATTATTCGTGTCAGCGGCAAGGATTCTGTCAAACTTGTTGATGCTTTTTTACCTGATATAGACCTGTCCTCATGTAAATCACATACGATTAATTACGGACATTTTCAGTTTAATGGAGATGTTATCGATGAAGTAATGGTTTCTATATTTTTAGCACCGAAATCATATACTCGTGAAAATGTCGTGGAAATTAATTGCCACGGCGGTATGCTTATTTTAGAGGAAGTTTTAAATGCATTATTTACTTCAGATATTCGACCTGCTGAACCAGGCGAGTTTACGAAGAGAGCTTTCTTAAATGGAAGAATCGATTTATCTCAGTCTGAGGCTGTTATGAATTTGATAAATGCAAGTAATGATTTTTCTAGAAAATCATCTATGATGCATTTAAATGGTAATCTTTCAAAGAAGGTTAAAAGATTTAGAGATTCTATATTACATGAATGTGCTTATATTGAATCAGCGCTTGATGATCCTGAACATTATAGTTTAGATGGTTATGGAGATGAATTACGAGAAACTCTGTCATCTATTATGACAGAGATGGAAGATATGAGCTCTAATTTTAATGAAGGTTCTGTATTAACTCATGGAATTGATACAGCGATTGTTGGTAGACCTAATGTCGGCAAATCATCTTTATTAAATCTCCTCTCAGGTGAGGATTATGCTATTGTTACTGATATTCCAGGTACCACTAGAGATGTAATTAGTAATTCTATTAATTTTAGAGGTTTACCTTTGAATCTGTTTGATACTGCTGGTATCAGAGATACAGATAATGTAGTTGAAAAAATAGGTGTTAAAAAATCCCTATCATATATTAATAAAGCGGATTTAATTCTCTTTTTACTTGATTCTTCTCAGGAGTTTACTGAAGAGGATAAAGAGATTTATGAAAGAATAGAAGATTCACAGGCTTCTTTTTTAACCATATTAAATAAGTCTGATTTAGAAAATAAGCTTAGTATTGAGACTTTACCAGATAAATTAAAAGAAAATTATATTTCTATTTCTGTTTCTAATGAAGAAGGAATAGATAGTTTAGCTGATGCTATAAAGAAACTCTTCTTTTCTGGTAAACTTATTGATCCTAGTGAATCGCTTATTTCAAATAAACGACAGTTGTTTGAATTAAATGCTGCCATTAAGAGTATATCTTTATGTATAAATAGTATTGATTTAGGAATGACGGAAGATGTGTTTACTATTGATCTGATGGATGCTTATTCTGCTTTAGGCAGGATAGTAGGTGAATCTGTTGAAGATGATTTGGTTAACAGGATTTTCTCTGAATTCTGTATGGGTAAGTAATTAGATAGGAAATTTCATGAATTACGTAGAAGAAAGTTATGATGTTGTAATAGTTGGAGCAGGTCATGCTGGATGTGAGGCTGCTTTGGCTTGTGCGAGAATGGGACTAGAGACTATTTGTTTTACTGTAAGTCTCGATAGTGTTGCGATGATGCCATGTAATCCAAATATTGGAGGTAGTTCTAAAGGTCATCTGGTTAGAGAGATTGATGCTTTAGGTGGCCAGATGGGTATCAATATTGATAGAACTTTTATACAGTCAAAGATGCTTAATCCTTCAAAAGGACCGGCTGTTCATTCACTTAGAGCACAGGCAGATAAATTCTTTTATGCTATGGAAATGCGTAAAACTATGCAAAATACACCTCACTTAACACTTCGTCAAGCGGAAGTATCTGACATTATTGTCGAAAATGATGAGGTTACAGGTGTAAAAACTCTTTCTGGTGCTACATATCATTGTAAAGCTGTTGTTCTTTGTACCGGTACTTATCTAAGAGCCAGATGTTTATATGGTAATGTTATAGAACATACTGGTCCAAATGGATTAAAGGCCGCAAATAGTTTAACTGCTTCTCTTGAAAAGAGTGGAGTAAAGCTTAGAAGATTTAAAACTGGTACTCCAGCTCGTATAGACGGTAAAACTATCGATTATTCAGTTATGGAACCACAGTATGGAGATGAAATAGTTGTACCTTTTTCATTTACTACTGATCCTGCTTCTATTCAAAGAGAACAGGTTCCTGTTTATTTAACTTATACTAATCAGCATACACACGATATCATTCGTGCTCATCTAGATGAATCACCTATTTATGGTGGAATAATTGAAGGTGTAGGCCCTAGATATTGCCCTTCTATCGAAGACAAAGTGGTAAAATTTGGCAATAAAGACAGACATCAGGTATTTATCGAGCCTGAAGGTATATATACTAATGAAAAATATATAGATGGTATGTCCAGCTCTATGCCTGAATATGTTCAGTATGCAATGTATAGAAGTGTTCGCGGATTAGAGAACGCAAAGATCGTTAGAAATGCTTATGCTATTGAATATGATTGTCTCTGTCCTGGACAGTTAAAATTATCTCTTGAGTTTAAGAATATCAGTGGTTTATTCTCCGGTGGTCAGTTTAATGGTTCCAGTGGATATGAAGAAGCTGCTGCTCAGGGATTGATGGCTGGTATTAATGCTGCCTTAAAACTGATGGGAAGAGATCCTTTTATCCTTGATAGATCAGATGCCTATATTGGCGTATTGGTTGATGATATCGTTACAAAAGATAATCCAGAACCATATAGAATGATGACATCCCGAGCAGAGTATAGATTACTTCTACGTCAGGATAATGCAGACTTACGCCTTACAGAAAAAGGATATGATGTAGGTCTTATTTCAAAAGAACGATATGATAAAGTGATTTTAAAGAAAAAAATGATCGAAGAAGAAATCGATAGAATAGATCATATTTCATTTGGTGCTTCTTCAGATATTAATGACTTCTTAATTTCATTAAATAGTACTGCTTTAAAGAAAGCAACTACATTATCAGAGTTGATTTGTAGACCTGAGTTGAATTATGAATCATTATCAAAAATTGACTCTAATAGACCCCTACTACCATCTGGGGTCAGAGAACAGGTAAATATTCAAATTAAGTATCGTGGATATATTGAAAGAGAACAGAAGCAGGTTTCTGAGTTTCATAAGCTAGAATCAAAGAAGATTCCTGAAGGATTAGATTATAATAAAGTCCCATCTTTAAGATTAGAGGCTATACAGAAACTTAATGCTGTTAAACCTGAAAATATAGGACAGGCTTCTAGAATATCCGGTGTTTCACCTGCAGATATTTCTGTTCTATTGGTATATATTAAATCTGGCGCATATATTGAAGATTAATTGGAGTTTATATGATCAATTCTAAAAACGAATTTATCGAATATCTGGAATCTCTTCTTTCCAGATTTGAAATTGAAATAACATCAGAACAGGCTGATCAATTCTACGAGTATTTTAATCTGCTTGTTGAAACAAATAAGGTGATGAATCTTACCAATATTGTTGAGCCAGAGGATGTAGCTCTTAAGCATTTTGTAGATAGTATATCTTTAGCTCATTATTTTGATATGAGTAAGATTGATTCTATTATAGATGTTGGAACAGGGGCTGGATTTCCAGGTATACCTTTAAAGATTTTTTATCCTGATAAAAAGGTTTTACTTCTAGATTCTTTGAATAAGAGAATTAAATTTTTAAATAATGTAATCGATGCATTACATTTGGATAATATTGAGACTATACATAGTAGAGCGGAAGATGCAGCGCATAATAAATTATATAGAGAAAAATTTGATTTATGCGTTTCTAGAGCAGTAGCTAATCTATCTACTTTATCTGAATACTGCTTACCATTTGTTAAAAAAGACGGTTACTTTGTATCATATAAATCTGTTGAATTAGAAAAAGAAGCTATTAGTGCTGAAAATGCTTTGAAGACTTTAGGTGGTAGCAAACCAGAATGTGTATATTTTGATTTGAATGATTTAGATTATCATCGTTCATTTGCTATTATTCATAAAGATGATTTTACAAAGAAAAAGTATCCTAGAAAAGCCGGTACACCATCTAAAGAGCCATTATAGGTCACTTTTTTACATAATGTTTCACGTGAAACATTATAAAAATAATCTAAAGAGCGGGTTTTAAACACAAGATTTAGTATTTTAGATTTTTAGCTTAATCTAGTACTTGTGAAATTCTAATAAAATGTTTCACGTGAAACATTTTATATCAAAATATTGAAGTTATGATATAATTAGTTAAAACACGGAAAGGAAATAACAATGGGAAGAGCAATAGCAATCGCCAACCAGAAGGGTGGCGTAGGAAAGACAACAACAGCCATCAACCTTTCATCATGCCTGGCTGAAGCTGGAAAGAAAGTTTTAGTTATTGATATGGATCCTCAGGGAAACTGTACAAGTGGATTCGGAATAAATAAAAACGAGCTGGAAAACACATTATACGAACTTATAATTGGAGATTGTACTCTTAGAGAGAGCATTATGGAAGTAGAAGGAATAGACAATATTAGAATTATTCCTTCTAATGTAAATCTAGCCGGTGCAGAAATTGACTTATTAGACTTAAATGATAGAGAGTATATTCTCAAGAATGAAATCGATTATATTAAAGACGATTTTGATTTCATCATTATTGATTGTCCTCCATCATTAAATATGCTTACAGTCAATGCATTAACTACAGCTGATTCTGTACTCGTACCAATTCAGTGTGAATATTATGCTCTAGAAGGAATCAGTCAGTTGATCAATACGATTGATTTGATTCATGATAGACTTAATGATAAATTGCACCTTGAAGGTGTAGTGTTTACTATGTTTGATGCTAGAACAAATCTTTCTACAGATGTAGTAAACAATGTAAAGGAAAACCTGGATACTCATATTTACAATTCAGTAATTCCTAGAAATGTAAGATTGGCAGAAGCACCATCAAATGGTATGCCTATTAATATATATGATTCAAGTTCAGCTGGAGCAAAGAGTTATAGAAATCTTGCAAAGGAAGTTTGTGAAAGAGAGGATGTATAAATGCCACCGAAAAAGAAAAGTGGATTAGGTTCTGGTTTGGATGGATTGATTCCAAAGAAGAATACTAGTACAGCTACTACAAGCACAAAAAAAGAATCTGAAAAAGAAGTTACAAAGGCTGATTTAATGGTATCTATAAACAAGGTAGAACCTAATAGAGAACAGCCTAGAAAATTCTTTGATGAAGATAAACTTTTGGAACTCTCTGAATCTATTAAGCAGCACGGAATCATTTCTCCTATTATAGTTCAGAAGAGAGAAGACTATTATGAAATCATAGCTGGTGAACGTCGATGGAGAGCTGCTAAGATGGCAGGTCTAAAAGAAGTACCAGTTCTAATCAGAGATTTATCAGAACAGGAAATCATGGAGATTGCTCTGATAGAGAACTTACAGAGAGAAGACCTAAATGCAATGGAAGAAGCATTGGGTTATCAGCAGATTATCGAAAAGTTCAAATTAAAACAGGATGAGTTAGCTGAGAAAGTATCAAAGAGTAGAACTGCAATTACAAATTCTCTTCGTCTTTTAAAACTGGATGATAGAGTACAGCAGATGGTACGAGATGATTTAATTCAAACTGGACATGCCAGGGCTTTACTTGGAATTTCTGATCCGGATAAGCAGTATGAATTTGCTCAGATGGTTTTCGACAAAAGAATGAGTGTACGTGATGTCGAAAAAGAAATTAAGAAGCTTCAGAAAGATAAGAAAGAGCCAAAGACTCAGACAAAAGAGGATGCTCAGAGAAGCATAATCTATAGAGACTTGGAAGAAAACTTAAAAAGGATTATTGGTACGAAAGTCAATATTCTTTCAAAGGACGAGAACAAAGGAAAGATTGAAATCGAATACTATACAAAGAATGAACTTGATCGTATTATCGACATGCTTAGAAGTATTCGTATGTAGTAATGTTCAATACAGAACAAATGTTTGGAGTAAAATATGATACAGAAATACACAGGTTTGGATTCGGATTATTTTTTGATTGGTTTTGGAGTGGTATTACTAATATTTCTAATTCTACTTATCGTCCAGACAGTTCGAATCGGAAAGCTGAACAAGAGATTAAATAACTTCCTAAAAGGTAAGGATGGAAAATCTCTGGAAGAAACATTGATACATAGACTTGATCAGATAGATGATGTAAGCCGCCAGAACGAAGAAAACAAACGTAATGTTAAGAAGATAAATACTAGATTAAAGAATACATTCTGCAGATTTGGTATAGTTAAATATGATGCGTTTAGTGAATCAGGTGGTAAGCTTAGTTTTGTAATTACATTGTTGGATGAGAAAAAAGATGGTTACATTCTAAATGTTGTACATGCACATGATGGTAGCTATAGCTATGTAAAAGATGTAGTTGCAGGTAATTCAATTGTAAATCTGGGAACTGAAGAAGAAGAGTGTTTGGAAAAAGCTTTGTCAGCCGAGATTGATAAGTAATACTATATATAGTAATTGAATTGCAAAATAGACTTTTTTCTATTATAATTGAGAAGCTGTGAGGGTAAAGACATGCATAAATATTTAAAGAGCATAGGATTTAGAGGCATCGATAATGATGACTATAGAATGTTGCTTAGAGATATAGAAGCACATCCTACCCAGCAGTTTGTCTCCGAAGATTTCGACGGTGATGAAATAATAGAATACATCAAAGAATATCAATTTGGAATTGGTATAGCAGATATTGGTAGAATTGATGAAGAAGATGGCTTCCTTCGTGAGTATAGTTATCCTTACTTTGAAGGAAAGACTATTTCATCAAATGCTGATGTTGAACTTATAAGATGCTCAGATAGAGAATGTTATCAGGCTATCTTAGAAGACAATAGAATAGGTATTGATCTCGTCTTTTTCGTAATTGATTCATTGGCTTTGGTGAAACAGGATTACGAAGAAGGTAAAAAGATTAATACCGGAAGAGTAAAGTTAAGTGGACTCGCTTCCGAGGGAAAAGTTCTATTTCAGTTAGCGGACGATAAAATATATGTCCCGGATCCTGTTTTAGAGAAAAATAGAGCAGAGCTTTATGAACAGGCCAGAAATGGTGATACTGATGCTATAGATGAATTATCATCTAAAGATTATGATACATATAATCTAATTCAGGAAAGAATGAAATCAGAAGATACTTTAACTATTCTTCAGTCCTATATTATGCCTATTGGAATAGAATGTGATAAGTATTCTATATTGGGAACTATTCTGGACTTCAAAATAATGCAGAATTTCACGACCAAGCAAAAGGTTGTATTAATGCAGGTAGAAGCGAGTGGAATAGTAATTGATATTGCAATCAATGCTAAAGATGTAATCGGTGAATTAAAAGTCGGTCGTCGATTTAAAGGTGAAATTTGGTTGCAGGGAAAGATATTCTAATATTTAACAAAATATTTTGAATATATGTATGGATAGCTCAGCTGGATAGAGCACTCGCCTCCTAAGCGAGGGGTCGGGGGTTCGAATCCCCTTCCGTACAGTGTAAGACTTCCTATTTATTGGAAGTCTTATTTTTTTATAAAATGATTTATTTCTGATTAAATAAGTTATATTATGTATGTAAGATGCATGAATTATAGCCACATGCAGGACTAATAATTAATACTAGAAGGAAAAATTATGAAGAGAGTTGTAACAATACAGGATATTTCATGTGTAGGTAAATGCTCGCTCACAGTAGCTTTACCTTTGATTTCAAGTTTGGGAGTGGAGACAGCTATTTTGCCAATAGCTGTTCTTTCAGTCCATACTCAATTTAAAGATTATACTTGCAGAGATCTTCAGGATGAAATCGAACCTATCGCAAATTCCTGGAAGACAAATGGAATTGATTTTGATGGAATTTATACCGGATATCTCGCAAGTGGAGAGCAGATAGATTTAGTAAGAGATTTTATCAGAAAGTTTGATAGAAAAGGTGTTTTGAAATTTATCGATCCAGCTATGGCAGATAATGGAAAGCTTTATGCTGGTTTTTCAGAGGATTTTCCACAGGAGATGGCAAAACTATGCGGTGATGCCGATGTAATAGTTCCAAACTTAACTGAAGCATGTTTTCTCACTGGAATAGAGTACAGAGATAAATATGATGAATCTTATATTAAAAATGTTCTAAAGGCTCTAGTAGAATTAGGTGTTAAAAAATATGTATGCTTAACAGGAGTAAGCCTGGATTCTACAAAGAATGGATTTATAGGATATGATATTGAAAATGACGAATACTTCTCATATGAACATGAGAAGATTACCAGATCATATCATGGAACAGGAGATATTTTCTCAAGTGTTGCATTTGCGAACCTTATGAACGGAAAAAATATCCGTGAAGCGCTAAAGATTGCAGCAGATTTTGTCGTTTTATCTATAAGAGAGACAATCGAAAATGATAGCGAGAAGGAATACGCTGTCGATTTCGAAAAAGTTATACCGGAACTAATTGAGATGAGTAAATCATAGAAGGAGCTTCTCATGGCAAAGAATAACTCTCCGCAGGAAAATCTGTCAATTCAAACAGAAATGCACGAGGCTGACAGTTCGATGGTTAGAGAAAAAGTAACCATCGGCTTTTGTGTCGTGGTTGGAGCAGTATTGTTACTAATGGAAATATACGTAATGCTTCATCTTCCAGATCAATTTCTATTGATGGGATTTTTGGTTATCCCATTTGCGCTGGATTTGTATGTTCTAGTAAATTCTACAATCAATCTTTCCTTAATTAATAAAAGAAGCGAAAGGGTAAAATTTGAAGAATTATATAGGGCAGAGAAGGCTTCTTATTTGATAATAAAAAAGAGCTTTGATGAGATGCAACAGAGATTAAATGATATTGAGCAGGCTAGTGAATTACCTGCTGATGATATTATTAATGTTCAGAAAGCTGTAGCAAAGGTTACTATCAGCAGGAATAAAGAAAATGCTATGGCTTTGATGGATTCTAATAATCGTCTGATAGAGCAGATTGAAGAATTGAAAGCTCAGATAGAATCTATTAATAAGGATATTAATGAAAAGCAGGAGAAACTGCTAGATAAGACAAAGGATGATCTCGTAAAGAAAAATGAAAGTCTTGAAAGACAGTTAGATAGACTTCATGATGCGATTAGAAATCAGCCAGTACAGAGCGCTCCTCAATATATTATGGCTCCTATGGCAGCTGCACCAGCCGCTACTGTAGCTACTCCACGGACTATGCCTACACCACAGCCAGTAGCTGAACCAGTGGCACCTGTTGTGGAACCAGTAGAAGAAGAACCAGTAGAGGAAGATCCAGTAGAGGAAGAACCACTTGTAGAAGAGTTTCTAGTAGAACCAGAAGCAGAATTAGAGCCAGAGGTTGCACCAGAACCAGAACCGGAACCGGAACCTGCTCCAGCTCCTGAGGTACAGTTATCAGATGATCCTAATCATAAATTGTCTGCAGACGAGATAGCAGCGTTGTTTAATGCATCAAATAACGCTGCGTCAGCAGAAGAAGCTGCGCCAGAGGCAGATCCTGCTCCGGAACCAGAACCGGAACCTATTCCGGAACCGACACCAGAGCCAGAACCAGAACCTGCTCCTGCAGCTGATCCTTTGGCTGGGTTAGACACGTCAGATCCAAACAAAGTATTGTCTCCAGAAGAGATAGAAAAACTTTTTTCAAATTTATAAAAAAAACACTTGCATTTTCTCTCTCAGGTGCGTATAATATAAAACGTGCTTGAGAGAGAGCAAGAAAAAAATAAGTGCGATTAGCTCAGCTGGCAGAGCACCTGACTCTTAATCAGGGTGTCCAGGGTTCGAACCCCTGATCGCGCATCGGAAGGTCTCGGCTTTACGTTTACCGTGGAGTTGGGGCTTTTTTTTGTATATTTAAAACTGTATTTCATTGTGATAAGATTAGAATAAATAATGACTTGTTATATAGGAGAGAATTTATGCTTTGGAATCCTCAGATTGAAATAACAGCTTTGTTTATATTAGTCATTTTTATATTCTTCTTCCGTCTACAGAAATATATTCCTGTACTTGGAAATATGATTTATCATGTCTTGTTAGTGATTAATCTTGCATTGATAATTGTGGATTTAGTAGCCAGTTATACATGTTCTTATTTTTGGATTTTCCCAGTATGGTTAAATCAAGTTCTAAATATGATCTACTTTTTAGCTCTATTTTTAATGTTTCATTTTTTCGACTTATATACCCGAGTATTATCAGATGAGAGATCGCAAAGGAAGCTACATAAATGGAAGTATATGAGTCTTCCACTTTATTTTATGATATTTCTCTTAATATCAAATCCATGGACATCAATATTCTTTCGTATAGATAAGTTGGGTGGATTTAGCAGACAGAATGGTTTCTATTATATTATTACGCCTTTCCTCTTATATCATATTATTGCTGCAGCATTTATACTTACTAAAAATGGTAAGAATGTGGCTATTAAGGAAAAGGCGAGTCTGTATTTTTTTATATTGATTACGGTAGGTGGCGAGATAACTCAGACTTTTTTTCTGCCTAGAGTATTGATTATCAGCTCATGCTTTACACTTGGAATTATGATTATATTCCTGGCAATGCAGAATCCGGAATATGATTTTGATCCGGTTACGAGAGTATATAATCAGGAATGCATGCAAAAATTTATAAGTGAGCTTGTAGTACAGGACAGAAAAATATGCGGTTTAGGAATAGGTATTTATAATTATAAGAATATCAGATCAATATATGGTGAAAAAAAAGTAGCATATATAAAGAGAGAAATAGGTACATTTTTAAAGGAGGAGTTTAAAGAGGGATTCGTATTCTATATTACACATGGTAGATATGCGTTATTGCTTTCAGAAAGAATCGATAAGATGGAAGTAAAACGAAAGATAGAAAAACGATTCCAGGAAGAGTGGAAGCTGGAGCCATCTGGAAAAGATATGATAAAGCTGGATTATCGATTCATATATTTACCGGAGGAAACTATTTTTGATTGTGCGGAAGAGATAGTAGATGTTTTAAAAGTAGAGCTTTATGATAGTCAGTATTCTGAAATAAGTAGAATGCAAAGTATCGATTATAGTGATATACATCGTCGTAGAAAAGAGCGTGAAGTAATCAGGGCTTTACATGATTCAATAGAGAATAATAATCTAAAAGCTTATTATCAGCCTATTTATGATTCAAAGAATCATAGAATTATATCAGCGGAGGCACTTGCTAGAATAGATGATCCAAAACTAGGAATTATGCAACCTAATAGGTTTATAAATCTTGCAGAAGAAGATGGAACGATACTTCATTTAGGAACTATAATCTTTAGAGAAGTGTGTAAATTTATAAAGAATAATAAATTGGAAGATATAGGGTTGAGTCGTATTAGTGTAAATCTATCTCCTATTCAGTGTCTACATGAAAATATGGTAAATGAATATATAGAAATAGCTGAAGAATATGGTGTGGATTTTAAATATATAAATTTTGAAATTACAGAAACAGCAGTAATTGACCTGGATTATTTGAGAAAGATGATGGAGGCGTTGATAAGTCGTGGGGCTGTTTTTTCTCTAGATGATTATGGAACAGGATATTCAAATCTGGTTTCTATAATAAATCTGCCTCTTAGGGTTATTAAGATAGATAAATCGATAGTATGGGCTTATTATAGAAACAATGGTAAAGCCCTTCCAAACTTGATTAATATGTTTTCGGAAGATGGCTATAAGGTTCTATGTGAAGGTATTGAGAATAAAACTATGAAAGAAGGTGTAGAACAGATGGGGTGTGATTATGAACAAGGTTATCTGTATTCAAAACCACTTTCCGAAGAAGAGTTTTTAAGTTTTTTGAAAGAGAACAAAGCATAAAAATACTCCCGAATTACAATTAATGTAGTTCGGGAGATTTTTTTATCTTCTGGTAGCTATAAGTTTATAAATAGGATTACCTATAGAAGAGAATTTCTCTTCGTATTCTGTCATTACATTGCCTTCATTCATAACAGAATCATTATGTAAATCGTATGTAATCGCTGTGATATCAAAATCAGGAAATTCATTTATAGTCTCAACAGAATAGTCAAAGAGGAGACGGTTATCTGTTTTAAACTCTATAGTATGACCTGATTCTAATATCTGTGAATAGAGTTTTAAGAATACAGGGCTTGTAAGACGTCTCTTTGCATGACGGTCCTTTGGCCATGGATCAGAGAAATTCAAATAAATTCTATCGATTTCTCCTCTATTAAAAAACTCAGTGATAAGTTTTGCATCATCACAGATAAATTTAATATTGTCCAAAGGTTCTTCAAGTGTATCCATCTTCTGCAAGGCACGATATAGAACGCTTGAATATCTTTCCATTCCAATATAGTTTATATCTTTATTTTTAGAAGCAAGTTCAGTTAGAAATTTACCTTTTCCCATACCTATTTCGATTCGGATTGGGTTGGGATTATTAAAAACTGTAGACCATTTACCTTTATAAGATTCACTCTTTTGTATAGATAGTTTGTGTGTTAAAATAGCCTCGTCGGCTTCTGGAATATGACGTAATCTCAAAATATATACCTCCTATGCGAGATTATATTGTACAGTATAATGGCCGCAAAAAACAGAAGGAAGGCACTGATTTTGAAAATTTTTAAGAAAGTAATGGCTACTTTGATGGCCTTATCTATAGGGGCTGGAACCTTTACGCTTGAACTAGATGCTCAAGTGATTAATAAGCCTGTACAGACAGAGCCTATATTGGCTGAAGCAGCAATACTGATGGATGTAGATTCGGGAACTGTATTATATGAAAAAAATGCAGATGAGCAGCTTCATCCGGCTAGTATTACAAAGATTATGACGGGATTAATAGCATGTGAACGAGGAAATATGAAAGATACGGTTACATTTTCTCGTAATGCTGTTGCTAAAAATGAAAGCACAGCATCTTCACATATTGCTAGAGATATCGGTGAAAAGATGACTTTGGAAGAATGTATGTATGGAATGATGCTTGCGTCAGCTAATGAATGCGCAGATGCTATTTCAGAGCATATTGCCGGTGATTTAGACAGCTTTGTAAAGCTTATGAATGAAAGGGCAAAGCAGCTGGGTTGTACAAATACTCATTTCGTTTGTACGAATGGTCTGACTGATGAAGATCATTTTGTATCAGCACGAGATATGGCTGTTATAGCTGCGGAAGCTTATAAGAACCCTAAGCTTAGAAAGATTATGGGCACTAAAAAGTACACTATTCCGCCTACAAATATCCATAATGAACCTACATATTTGAGAAATCAGCATGATATGGTCTTCCCATATAGAACTTCAAAGTATTCATATGAGTATTGTACAGGTGGAAAGACTGGATATACTGAAGAAGCAGGAAATACACTGGTTACATATGCTGAAAAAGATGGTATGAGGTTGGTTTGTGTAATACTTAAAGACACAGTTTCATATGCAAAATATAAAGATACGATTACTTTATTTGATTATGGTTTTGATAATTATCAGCATTATACTGGAAATAATATATTAGATATCAAAACTGATAAAAATATAAAGAAACTCTATAAAGGTGTTAAATTAAATGAATTATCTTTGGAAGGTGATTTCGTTACACTTCCAAAAGGTACAGATACTTCAAAGGTTACTGTTGATATTAAAAAGATAAAGAGAAAGACAGGATCTGATAAAGTAGGTAAAGTAACTTTTAAAGAAGGCGATGAAGTGCTCGGAACATCGAGTATCTTAAACAAGGTAGAACTTAAGAGAGAAAAGGCACGTATACTCGCAGAGAAAAAAGCAGCTATAGAACGAGCACATAGAAACAAAATAATAATGATTGCAGCAATCATTGTATTTATAGTAATCGTTATCGGAATCACGGGATTCTTTATAGTTCAAAGAAGAAGATATAGAGATAACTGGACACGCCGCAACAGATATTAAAAGACACTAAATAAATAAAAGTTCGAAGGCAAGAGACTGCTTTCGAACTTTTTTATTGTCGTAATTGTAGAAATAGACATAAAATGTATTGTGTTAAAATGATATACATTTAATACAAAAATCTGACTATTTACAAAAAACAGGCCTAGGCTTCTATAAGGCTTTGTATTAATACGTTTAATCTTGCTTTTGATTCGGTTAAAAAGATTATACCGTCAGAAGACTTAATCATAGTCAGATATAAGTCTTTAAATGACTCGCTGGAATGAATCAAATCAAAGAGATAATCAATAGCATCAGGGTTCAGTTTTAAAAACAGAGTCTCGGTTTCCGGATTTAGAATGGATGCGTTTCCTCGTGAAAGCATGTGAGAGATTTCTTCATCTTCTTCTATCTGGGCTTCAGTCTTGTTTATGATAAAGAATCCGTTTCTGTCTTTAGGAAGACCCATTTGTACTACAGCACGCTGAACCTGTTTATTTAAACTAGGTGATGCCGGATAGAGAGATTCAAAGAATGGCATGAAATCGGCAGCAGTTTTGAACTGCTGATTTTTTCCCTTTTCGAGAATCTCAGTCATGAGTATTCGTTCGATTATCTTCTCGCAGGATTTGCGTGAAGGGTTTTTTGATTTTTGATTATTAAGTTCTGGCATAATCTTACCTCCAAATCAATCATAAAATTGCTGAGAAAGGAAAGCAAGAGATTGCTTAAAATATTTTGTTATTTTATAATGATATTTGAAGTAAAAATCCACTTTAAAGTACTTTAAGTGGTTAAATGATTCGACTTAGGAGAGCTTAATATGGATATTCCAATGTATCGTGAGGAGAAAAAAGAATACCAGTTTGAACTGATACAAAACAGGATACGTGAAAATGGCGGGTTGTTTAGAACTGCTGACGCAAATGAATTAGAGATAGATTATCGCAGACTTCAGACTTTCGTCAAAGAAGGTCGCCTTAGGAAGATTAAGTCTGGATATTATACAGATGATAAAACCGTATCAGAAGAGAGACTTGTTGCAGCGTTATTCCCGGATGGAGTTCTGACGATGGAGAGTGCCCTCTATGAATATGGTTATTTAAAAGAGCGCCCAAAAGTCTGGAGAATCGCGATAGATAAGAATACTTCTAAGGGCAGGTTTAATCTGGAATACCCATGGGTGACACCATATTATACAGAGGAAAATACTCTTAAGGATGGAATAGAGGAAATCGAACTAGCCGGAAACAAGATGTATATATATTCAAAGGAAAGATTGATCTGTGATGTTCTAAAGTATCAGGACAAGATGGACAGAAAAGATTTTCGTAGAGCTATTTTTTCCTTTGTAGACGATGAATCAAAAGATATGGGGTTATTGATGGAATATGCCGAGAAGCGAAAAGTAAGAAGAAAAGTTCACGATATGATAGGAATCTGGTTGGATTAATATGGAAAAACTAATACATCAAGTAAAAAGAATATCTGATGAAAGACATCTTCCATATCCAAATGTTCTCATTTATATAATGAAATGTGAGATAGTAAAAGCAATACATGACTGCGATGGCAGAACATCTCTATTTAAAGAACCGGAACTAAAGGAAGGAGTTTTGAATCCTAAAGTAGATAATAAGCTGGTTATTTATGCAGAGAATACTTCTAATGATGATATCATTCAGACCATTAGAGATGAAATACTTAAGACAGACATAATATTTGAAGGTTATAAGACTTTAAAGGACAGGATTGAGATAGTATTGTCCCTAGATAAGGCGAAGGAAGTGTTCGTAATCGAAAAAAGAAAGGTCGAAGAGGGAACAATATATCCTGATTATCATGAAATAGAAAATCTGTTAAATGAATCAAAACCTATAAATATAGCTTTGTATCAGCCTGAGGAGAGAGTGTGTAGTCTAATCTTTCCAATACTATCTAAACTAGAACTTATGAATGATATGGATATCTATTTTGAAATATATGAGCTCTTAATGAAAGAGCCTCTGGATGGATTAAAGCTGTTCAAGAACTTCGAAAGAAAACTTGAGAGAAAGGATATTAAGAAGGAGACACTAGTAGATAGAGTTAGGCGCTTTTCAAAATATGATAATAATACTTTCTTGAAGAAAAAATGGAAAGCTTATTTGCGAGTGAACAGATACGAGAGTGTTGATTGGAAGAATGTGCATAACAGGATAGATGCTTTTATAGAACCTTTGGTTCAGGCTATGGAGAATAATAACGTATTTATAGATTCCTGGTTACCAGAATTAGGTCGTTATTTAGGATAACAGACAGATATAGAGGAAAAATATGTCAGATTTAAAAAGTAAGACTTTATATAGTGAGTTAGAGAGGCTTAGTGAATCAGATTACTATCCGTTTCATATGCCTGGACATAAGAGAAAAAGTCTGGGATTCATAGATCCATATAAAATAGATATTACAGAGATAGGCGGATTTGATAATCTGGCTCATCCTACGGGATTGATTAAGAATATAGAAGACAGTATAGCAGAGCTATACGATGTAGATAAGGCATATGCAATAGTAAATGGTTCAACTGCGGGAAATCTCAGTATGATATATGCTACAAACAGGAGAAATGCAAATATTCTCGTAGCCAGAAACTGTCACAAGAGTGTTATTCACGCTATTGAAATAAAAGGTCTAAAGGCTGACTATATTTATCCGGAAATAGATGAGTATGGGATTCAAAAGGAGATAAATCCGGAGAAACTTAGAGAGTGTCTAAAGCAGAAGTCCTATGACAGTTTTGTTATGACATCACCTACGTATGAGGGCATATGTTCAGATATAGAAGAGATTGCTTCTATATGTCATGAGTTTGGAGTTGTATTACTAGTAGATGCAGCACACGGAGCACATCTTGGAATCACAGTAGATTATCCAGCTAATCCTATACAGTTGGGAGCGGATTGTGTGACAGTGAGTCTTCATAAAACTTTGCCGGCATTTACACAGACAGCGGCGATTCTGGTTTCAGAAGATAGTAGAGTTGATACAAATGAACTCGAGGATGCGATTCGTATCTTTCAGAGTAGTTCGCCTTCATATATTTTGATGTCGGGAATTGATAAAGCGGTCAGTTTCGTTGATTTAAATAGAAATCTATTTTCAAAACATGTTCAAATAGTGAAAGAGTTTCGACGAAAGGCTGAAACACTTAAAAACCTAGAAATCGTTAAATATAAAAATATGGAAGAATCAAAGATAGTGATTCTTTCAAAAAAGGAAAAATATACTGGAGAGGACCTGCTAATCGATTTAAGGGAAAAGTATCATCTCGAGTTAGAAATGGCATCGGGACAGTATGCTTTGGCTATGACGACAATAATGGACGATGAAAATGGTCTCGACAGATTATATAAGTCACTAAAATCGATAGATGAGGCAATCGATGGATATGAGGAACATCTTTTTTCAAAAGAGAAAGGACTGAATATAAAGACCCGTCCAGAGAAAAAGATGGAAATATATGAAGTAAAGGATAGAAGAAAGAAGAAAGTAACGCTGGAAGAAAGTGAAGGTTGTATCTCATATAATGAGGTATGTGTATATCCTCCAGGCGTCGCAGATTTACTTCCGGGAGAAAAAATATCAAAAGATATGATAGAATATATAAAGAACAATATAGAATGTGGCTTTGAAGTGGAAGGCGTAGATTCTAATTCGATATATGTTCTACAGGAGAATTAATGAAAAAAGTTTATTTGATGATGGGAAAGAGCTCATCCGGTAAAGATTCTATATACAGAGAAGTCTTAAAGAATAATAGAATCGGCTTAAAGCCGGTTATCGCATATACAACGAGACCTATTCGTGAAAATGAGAAGAACGGAAAACAGTATTTCTTTGTTACAGAAGAGGAAAGAGACCGTTTGGCCAGAGAAGGGAAAATACTGGAAATACGTAATTATAATACAGCGATGGGTGTGTGGAGCTATTTTACCGTAAATGATGAGTATTGGCAGGAAGAAAGTCCTCATATTATGATTGGTACATTAGATACTTATGAGAGTCTTAAGAAAAACTGTACCGATTGCGAGATTATTCCGATATATATAGAAGTAGAGGATGGCGAAAGGTTGTTTAGGGCTCTTCGAAGAGAGCAGAAAGAGAAGAATCCTAAATATGTTGAGATGTGTCGCAGATTTATAGCTGACACAAGTGATTTTTCTGAAGATAGATTAAAAGAGCTAGATATCAGAAATCGTTTTAATAACGCTACCTTTAAAGAAACAGTCAAAAATGTGCTTAAGTTTATAGAAGCATAAGAGGTATCGGTATGGATATGAGAGTAAATGAAAGTCAGATGATTCAGAAGCTTGAGTCACAGAAAGAAGTGACAGAAAAGCATGATGATAAGTTTAAATTCACCCTGGCATCAAAGATAGATGACAAGGAACTAGAAGAAAAACTCACAAGTCTGATGAACCAGATTGATGAACAGGGAAAGAAAATCTCTGAACATATGGATATCAAAGACATGAAGCACTATAGAGCTTTAGTCAAAGATTTTATGAATGAGGTTGTTAATAGATCTCATAAGTTTTCGCGAGAAAACTTTCTCGATAGACGTGGAAGACATAGAGTATATGGCATGGTCAAACTGGTAGATAAGAACCTGGATGAACTGGCAGGTGAACTTATGAAAGATGAAAAAGACCATCTGGCTATATTAGGAAAGATAGGAGATATCAGAGGTTTGTTGCTAGATATTTCCGGCTAGAGAAGAGCAAATGAGTTTAAAATTCGAAGAAATCCTAGGGCAGGATGAAATCAAAGATTATTTTAAAAATGCTATAAGAAAAGAAAAGCTAGTACATGCTTATATATTAAACGGTGAAGACGGCTGCGGAAAAATGATGTTGGCTGAAACCGTAGCGTGTGCTCTTCTTTGTGAGGAAGAAACAGGTGATTCATGTGGAAACTGTCCTTCCTGTCATAAGGTTATAAATCATAATCATCCAGATGTTATATATGTTCAGCATGAGAAAAAAGATGTAATATCAGTAGATGAAATTAGAACTCAGGTTATAAATACCATCATTGAAAAACCGTACAGCGCTAAGCATAAAGTCTATATAATTCCTGATGCCGACAAAATGAATGTTTTTGCGCAAAATGCGCTATTGAAGACTATTGAAGAACCGTCGGATTACGCTGTAATCTTTCTCTTAACAAATAATATGAATACATTGTTACAGACAATATTGTCGAGGTGCGTGAAAATATCACTTAAGCCTGTAGACGATAAAGTTGTGACAGAGCATCTGATGGAAAAATTGCAGGTTCCTGACTTTATAGCTAAAGAGGCAGCAGCATTTGCACAGGGGAATGTAGGACAGGCAAAGGCTTTAGTATCATCAGAAGAATTCAGAGAAGAAAGAAAAGCTTTTGTGTCTCTGGTTAATTCTATTAACAAATCACATGGTTTTGAATTATCTATTAAAGCTAGGGATTATGTTAAAGAGAAAAAAGATGTACAAAAGCTGATTAAACAGTTTCAGGTTTGGTTCCGTGATGTGTTATTATATAAAGCGACGATGGATGATTCTTATTTGATATATGGTTCAGATTTGAATTCCATTCGGGAAATGACAACTGTGTCTTATAGTGGAATAGGAAGAATCCTAGAGGAATTAGAAGACGCTGAGAATAAATTAAACAGCAATGTAAATGCTGAACAGGTATTGGCAGTGCTGCTTATAAAGATAAAGGAGTATATGAAATAATGGCTGGACTAGTTGGAGTTCACTTTAGAAATGCTGGAAAAGTTCTATTCTTAGAGCAGAATAATATCAATGTTCATATAAATGATAAAGTTATAGCTGAAACTCAGCACGGAGTAGAAATGGGTATAGTTAGAACTATGCCACAGGAAATGAATGCAGAAAAAGCAAATCCGAATAACTTTAAGATTCTTAGACTCGCTTCAGCAAATGATATCGAAAAAGATAGAGAGAATAAAAGAGAAGAAGATGAAGCTTATAAAATTTGCTATAAGAAGATAGCGGAACATGGATTGGAAATGAAGCTTGTCGAAGCTCAGTATACTTTTGATAAGAAAAAATTGACTTTTTATTTCCTCGCAGATGGAAGAGTAGACTTTAGAGCTTTAGTAAAAGATTTGGCAGCATCATTCCATACTAGAATAGAATTGCGTCAGATCGGTGTTCGAGATGAAACAAAGATCGTAGGTGGAATCGGTATATGTGGAAGAGAGCTTTGTTGTGCTACTTTCTTAAATGGATTTGCACCTGTTTCTATAAAGATGGCAAAGGAACAGAATCTGTCACTTAATCCTACAAAGATTTCTGGATTATGCGGTAGACTTATGTGCTGCTTAAAAAATGAAGAAGAAGCATACGAAGAATTAAACAAGAGACTTCCACGTAGAGGTGATGAAGTAGAGACTCCAGATGGAAAACTCGGAGAAGTACAGAGCGTAGATATATTACGAGAAAAGGTCAGAGTATTTACTGAAACCGGAGATTCTCGTGAAGTAAAGGAATATCATGCCAGTGAGCTTAAATATGATCCTGAAGTTCATAAGAAAGCAAAGCATAATAAGCAGAATACGGTAATTCCTGATACAAAGCTTCCGGAAGAAAAGGACGAATACGAAATCAGAGAACTAAAGCAGACTAAGCCTGAGAAGACTGTAGAGGATACTCTGAATGATGAATTTGTAGATGAAGATTATGATCTGGCTACATTTAGAGAAGAGTTAAAAGAGGCTGAGAAGCAGTATCAGAATGGTACAAAGAAGCATAAATCTGATTTTAAACCTCGTAAGGACAAGAAGACAAAGCAGAATCCTACTGGAAATGACAAACGTCCTTATAAGAAAAAGTTTAATGGAAAGAAATCTAACGGAAAGAAATCTTTCAACAGGAATAATAAGAACAAGAATAAGTAATAATCAGGATATTAGGTTATGGATTTATCCAAATGGAAAAAAACAGGTGAAAGAATCGATTCTGTAGATAGAGATGATTTATATATTATTCAGAATCCGAGCAAATTCTGCTTTGGAATGGATGCGGTGTTACTTTCTAGTTTTGTCAGAGCTACAAAGAAAGAAAAAGTTATAGATCTCTGTACAGGAAATGGTATATTACCAATTCTGTTATATGCAAAGACAGAGGCAAAATCGATAGTCGGCCTGGAGATTCAAGAAGAAATTGCTGAGATGGCAGGTCGTTCTATAGAAATGAATGGCATTTCAGACAAGGTGGAAATCGTAACTGGAGATGTAAAAGATGCCTCGAAAATATTCGGGGCATCTTCTTTTAATGTAGTTAGCTGTAATCCACCATATATGATAGCTGACCATGGGATTAGAAATTCATGTGATGCAAAATATATAGCCAGACACGAGGCTCTATGTACATTAGAAGATGTAGTACGAGAAACATCAAGATTATTAAAGGCAAATGGAAGATGTTATTTCGTACATAGACCATTTAGATTGGTTGAGCTTTTTTCAGAAATGAGAAAAAACAAGATTGAACCAAAGAGAATGAGATTAGTCTATCCGTATGTAGATAAAGAGCCAAATATGGTTCTGGTAGAAGGTGTTAAAGGGGCAAAGCCGAGATTAAAGGTAGAGGCTCCGCTAATCGTATATAAAGATAAAAATATATATACGGATGAAATAATTTCGATTTATAGAGATTAGGAGATATAAATGTCTGAGTCAGGAAGTTTAAGTCTGGTAGCTACGCCTATTGGAAATCTGGAAGATATGAGTATGCGAGCAATTAGAACTCTTAGAGAAGCAGATATAATTGCAGCGGAAGATACTAGAAATTCAATAAAACTGTTAAATCATTTTGAAATTAAAACAGAGATGACTAGCTATCATGAGTTTAACAAAATCGAAAAAGGACAAGAACTCGTTAGATTGATGCAAAATGGAAAAAATGTTGCATTGATTACAGATGCTGGAACGCCCGGAATTTCTGATCCAGGTGAAGAATTGGTAAGAATGTGCATAACTCACGGAATTAAGGTAACAACTATTCCGGGAGCAGCTGCTTTTGTAAATGCTGCGATTATATCTGGTTTGCCTTGTCGAAGATTAGCGTTTGAAGCTTTTTTACCGAAGGATAAAAAAGAGCATGAGCGAGTAATAAAAGAGATGGAACAGGAAACCAGAACGATAATAATGTATGAAGCTCCTCATCATTTAAAGAAGACTTTAAAGGAATTATTAGAAAGACTTGGAGATAGGAATATTGCTCTAGTAAGAGAACTGACTAAGCTTCATGAAGAGGTATTACGATTTAGAATTTCGGAGGCAATTTCTTACTATGAAGAGCATGATCCACGTGGTGAATACGCTATTGTTATAGAAGGACGTTCAAAAGAAGATATAGAGCAGGAACAGAGAGCAAGATGGGAAGAAATGTCTCTGGAAGAGCATATGGAATACTATATGCAGCAAGGTATAGACAGGAAAGAGGCAATGAAAAAGGTTGCCAAAGACAGAGGAGTTCAGAAACGTGATGTTTATAATGCTCTCTTAAAGTAAGGGGAGGTATTTATATGAATTATGAAGATCAAATTAGTACTCTACAAAAGTATGTGGATGAAGCTGAATCAATAGTATTCTTTGGTGGAGCAGGAGTATCAACCGAAAGTGGTGTTCCGGATTTTAGAAGTGTAGATGGTTTATATAATCAGAAATATAAATATCCGCCGGAGCAGATATTGAGTCATACGTTTTATATGTATCAAAAAGAAGAATTCTATAGATACTATTTTGACAAGTTATTAGTTCCTGGAATAAGACCTAATAAAGCTCATTATAAACTTGCAGAGATGGAAAAAAGAGGAAAGCTTAAGGCAGTAATCACACAAAACATTGATGGGTTACATCAATTGGCTGGAAGTAAAGAAGTTTATGAGTTACATGGTAGTGTGCATAGAAATTATTGCGAGCGATGCCATAGTTTTTATGATGGCGAATACATGATAGCGCATAAGGACGAATTAGTTCCCAAATGTTCAAAGTGTGGAGGAGATATAAAACCAGATGTGGTTTTATATGAAGAAGGGCTTGATAACGAAACAATAACAAAGAGTATCATGGCTATAAGTCAAGCGGATTTATTGATTGTAGGTGGAACCTCGTTAACAGTATATCCTGCAGCAGGATTCTTGGATTATTTTAGAGGAAGACATATGGTTCTGATTAATAAATCAGAGACAAGTCGTGATTCCATGGCAGATTTAATAATAAAAGAAGCTATAGGGGAAACTCTTGATAGAATTAAAGTATAAAAAGTGGATTTTTTATAGAAAACTATCTTGAAATTAGAAGATAGACATGGTAATATAGTCCACTGTGGTATATGATAAATTCCTTGCTTTCCCATTGATAGTAAGGGAAGGCCTGAGACCAGAAGGAGGTAAATCGCATGAACAAGTATGAATTAGCACTCGTTGTGAATGCCAAGATCGAAGACGATGCGAGAACAGCCGTTGTAGAGAAAGCAAAAGATTATGTTGCTCGTTACGGCGGAGTTGTTTCTGACGTCGAGGAAGCTGGAAAGAAGAAGCTTGCTTACGAGATCCAGAAGATGAGTGAAGGATACTACTATTTCATTCATTTCGACGCTGAAGGAAATGTTCCTAGCCAGGTTGAATCTGAAATTCGTATCATGGACAACGTACTTCGTTTCTTATGTGTTCGCGCTGACGAGGCATAAGATCAGGAAGGAAAGAAACTTATGAATAAAATCATTCTTATGGGCAGACTAACCCGTGATCCAGAAGTTCGTTATGGTGGAGCTAATAATACAGCAGTTGCGAGATTTTCTATCGCCGTAGATCGTAGATTCAAACGTGAGGGAGAACCTACTGCTGATTTCTTTAACATCACCGCATTTGGACGTCTTGGAGAATTCGCTGAGAAATATCTGAGAAAAGGTACAAAGATCCTTTTAGATGGTGAACTTAGAAACGATAATTATACAAATAAAGATGGACAGAAGGTCTATGGAATGCAGATCATTGCCAACAATATTGAGTTCGCCGAGTCAAAGAATGCTTCTCAGAGCAATACAGACAGCATGCCAGTAGGAGACGCTGCACCAGCACCTGCTGCACAGGCACCTACAGGTGATGCCGGAGATGGTTTTATGAGCATCCCAGATGGAATCGTTGATGAACTTCCATTTGGCTAAATAAGACAGGAGGTATACTCATGGCAAACAATGAAGAGCGCACAGAGAGACCTAGCAGAAGACGTCCTATGAGACGTAGAAGAAAGGTCTGCGTATTCTGTGGAAAAGATACAGTAATCAATTATAAGGATGTAGCAACTCTTAAGAAGTATGTTTCTGAGAGAGGTAAGATCCTTCCTAGAAGAATCACTGGAACATGCGCAAAGCACCAGAGATCTCTTACATCAGCTATCAAGCGTTCACGTCATTTGGCACTTATGCCTTACGTAGCTGAATAATTCAGATGAGATTAAAAAGTACTATTCGGATTTCTCCGAATAGTACTTTTTTTAGTTTGTGTAAAATAATTATAAGGTTTGCATATAGAAGTGAAGAGATAAATGAGGGAAAATATAAAAGTCTCAGATTATTTAAAGAGCCCAGTTAGTACTTTCCAGCTGAAGTTGATTCATATGCTTGAATAATCCATTGGTTTTCTTCATAAGTTCTTCAGGAGAACCATCTTCTACAACAGTACCATTAGATAAAACAACAACATGATCTGCTGCTTCAATAGTACGCATTCGATGAGCGATTACAAGAACAGTTTTGTTTCGAAGTAATCGAGATAATGCACTCTGAACTTTGGTTTCATTTTCAACGTCAAGTGAAGCAGTTGCTTCATCTAAGAGTACGATAGGAGCATCTTTAAGAAGTGCACGCGCAATAGAAATTCTCTGTCTTTCTCCTCCAGAAAGTTTAGCACCATTTTCGCCGATTAGAGTCTGATATCCATTAGGTAATTTCTGTACAAATTCATCACAATTTGCTGCTTTTGCAGCAGCTAAAACCTCCTCATCAGTAGCATTATGTTTACCAAGGCGGATATTTTCCATGATGGTATCGTCAAATAAAACGACATTTTGGAAAACCATAGCATAATCAGTTAATAATACTTCGGGATCAATGGTTTTGATATCAATTCCACCAACCGTAATAGAGCCGCTATCCACATCCCAGAGTCGAGCGCTTAGTCGAGCACAAGTACTTTTGCCCGAACCAGAAGGTCCGACAAGTGCTGTAACTTCACCTTCTTTAGCAACGAAATTTACATTTTGCAGTACATTTTCGTTATTTGAGCCATCATTGTAAGAAAAGCTTACATTTTCAAATTTAATAGTATGTCCGTTAGGCATAAAAACAGTACTTCCATCGGCGGTTTCCATATCTTGAATTTCCATCATACGATTTGCACTGACTTGTGACATTAACATTTCAGCAATTAAGCAAAGAGCCTGATCAAAAGGAGCATAAACTCTTGTGATTAAAAGCATAAACATGAAGAATACTAGAAAATTGATTTCTCCGCTGATGATTAATTTAACGCCTTCTAGAATAGTGGTAGCTACTCCTAGTCTCATAATCATAGAAGCGCCATTGATGAATAATCCAGAAACAAGTTCGTTTTTCAGCTGAAGTTTTTCAGCGTTATTAATCTTTGTATTAATATCATTGATGAAATCGTCTTCTCTGTTTGTGGCATGTATTTCTCGTATGTTTTCAATTATTTCTTGCATATCGTCTGCTACGGATATCGCAGCTGCTTTTGCTTTAGTAGATTGAACCTTTGTAATATGACGACTGCCAAATAATAGGAGAAAAGCAACCGGTACTCCCCATAAAGATGCAATAGCCATTTTCCAGTTAAACAAAAATACCATGACTGCAACGATTGCAGTGGAAAAATAGGAGCCATATAAATATCCTAAACAGTGAGACCATACGTGCTCCAGTCTATTTACATCACCTAAGAGAGTTTCTGTTAAATCAGCAATGTCTTTTTTACCAAAATATCCCAGGGGGAGTTTTCTAAGTCGCTCAGATAGGGAAATTCTAACGTCTTTGACCTCAGAATAAACCAAACCATAGGTAGCATAGTACTGTTGGTAATGTGTAAAAAAAGAAACTAAGCAAAAAACAAGTACCATAATAATGAATAAACTAATGTTAGGAAGTGGTTTATTGTGAAGATAGGTATCCAAATATCCTTCCATTAAGAAATAAAGGATTCCCATGCCGAGCATAACAATTAGATTGACAATGGTCGTCCAAAGTGTTGCTATTCTTGCATTTCGAATACCATGATCAGTTAATGCATATTTTCTTTGAAAATCTTTATTAAAAAGCATTTAGTTCACCCCCTCAGAGCTGGCAATTTTCCACTGAATTGCCTGATTATATTCGTTCCACATCTCACAGTATAGACCTCCGGTCTTAAGTAGGTCTTCATGTTTGCCTTGCTCGATAATCTGTCCGTCTTTTAGAACGATAATTCTATCAGCGCCTATTATGGTAGAAAGTCGATGTGCAATCATGATGACTGTTCGATTCTTTGTAAGCTGTTTAAAGGCTTTATGAATTAATACTTCATTCTCGGGATCTGCAAATGCAGTTGCTTCATCTAGAACTACAATTGGAGCATCTTTTAAAATAGCTCTAGCAAGAGCAATTCGTTGCTGTTCACCACCGGATAAGTATGTACCGTTAGTTCCGATGACGGTGTCGATTCCGTTAGGAAGTTTATCAATAATGTCGTTACATTGAGCGATATTTAAAGCTTTGAGTACATCTTCTCTAGTAGCGTTTGGCTTTGAGGCTCGTACATTTTCCAGAATGCTGGCTTTAAATAAACGATTGTTTTGGAAAACAAATGCAATCTGGTCCATCAGTAGATGAGAATCAATCTCTCGTACATCGACTCCTCCGACGAGAACCTGCCCTTCGTTTACATCCCAGAATCTGGGAATCAAGCTGGCAACGGTAGATTTACCGCCTCCAGATGGACCGACGAGTGCAATAGTTTCTCCGCAATTTGCTTTAAAGGTTATATTATGAATGGCTGGAGATTTAGCACCTTCATATGTAAAAGAGACATTTTTAAATTCCACACTATTATCGTTTGGGTGTTTCAAAATATTACTAACTGGAAGCGTTGGAGCGTTAAGAACACTTGAGAATCGCTGTACTGCAGACTGCGCGATCAAGATACCGTTTAGAGCAAACATAATACGAGCAAGAGCTGTTGAAATAATAGCGGAAAAAACTGCGTAAAAAGCAAAATCTGCTAGGAATGATACAAAGTTTCCGGAATTATATGCTCCCGGAGCTAAAAAGACAACTACAGGTATCAAGAATACAAAAGCACCTTCTATAGCTGTAGTGTTAAAAGACTGAGGTGTTCTACATACATCGTTAGTGTAGTGTTCTGATTTAGAACTATAGTTTTCTATGGATTCTTTGAATGTTTTGAAGGAATATACAGTCTGTTGAAAAACTTTTACAACAGGAATACCTCGTATATATTCCGTACCGGCTTTGCTCATCAAGTCTTGAGCCTTGCGGGATTCTTTCATCGTGTTTGCGTTTTTTCCGCCCATCATAGTGAACATTGAAATTAAAGAGACTAATACAGCCATAAGACAAGCTGCGCCCATTCTCCAATCATAGATAAACATCATTACAATCGTTCCTATGAACATAACAATGCTTCCAAAAATGTCGGCAAGGTTGTGTGCCAGTAATGTTTCAGTATCAGCAGCACCGGCATCGATACGATTTCTAAGAAGTCCAGATGCGTTTGAATCAAAAAATCCCAGAGGTGCTTTCATAAGATGCGCCATACAGTCTTTTCTGATATTGGCAGCAGTTCTAAATGCAGCGATATGAGTAAGCAAAAGTGCAATGAAATAAGTAATAATTCCTATAATTGAACTTCCAAATGCGAGCCATGCATATTCTGTAATATCATGTGCTTCCTGCCAGTTTGGCGCTACCAGAATCAAACTGTGTAGGATTTTCCACACAAATATATAAGGTAGCATACTGAGAGCCATTGCAATAGCAGAGAGAGTTATTCCGAGGTAAGTCAGAATTCTGTAGCCACCTGCATATTCGAGTAGAAATGATAAATCTGATTTCTTTTTCTGTTTCATCTTCATTCCTCCCAAAATGATTATTAATTGCTTTGCATAGTTAAGAATAGTTAGTTACAACTAACAATATAGTCTTTTAAGATTGATTTTGCAAGGCTTGACTAACATGTTGAAAAATAAAGAAATGATGTAATATAATATGAATAACTCATTGATACGTACTGGGACAGGAGTGCGAGATATGAAGACAAAATGGAGACCATTAAAGCAAAGTATATATATAGGTATGTTTATTTATATTGTCTCGCTTTGTGTGCTATTCAGCTTTCTGACATATAGCACTTTGAGTCGTTCATTGTATGGTTCATATAACAGACGAATGGATGATATTCTGCAGTATGTGGATCACCATATCGACAAAGATGATCTCGCGCAGTGCGTAAAGACAAATAAAGAATCTGTTAAGTTCTTCAAAATGAATTCGTTTATGGATTCTATTCTTGAAGAATTTGATGTTCACTATCTTTATATTATAATTCCCAAAGTTACAGACTCTGAAAAATACATGGTAAATGTTTATTCTGCTGATACGGCTTATGGTAGGGCGACTAATCCAGATGGCTATTATCTGGGGATGAAACTGGAACACCTGTATGAAGATGAGGATGTTTTAGAATATTACAGAGCGCTGAATAAAGATAAGATTTCCTATATAAAGGATTTTACAAAATGGGGAAATGATTATACTGCGATTAAGCCTTTGATTGATAAAGATGGCAATCATTTTGCTCTGCTTTGCGTAGATGTTAAGGTTGAGGAGATTGAACAGTTTGTATTAAGGTATACTTTGATAAATGTAGCATTGATTATTATGCTAGGTATTATTTTTACGATAGTCGTCACTGTATGGCTTCGAAAGAAGGTAGTAGAACCGATTGGTAGATTGGAAAAAAGTGTTACAACCTTTGCAAAGATTACACAGAAGCAGCCTGATCCAGAGTTTTTACAGTTTGATGATCCTGCGATTGAAGCGAATAACGAGGTTGGTTCACTTTCAGAAGCTGTAAAGCAGTTGGTTGAGAATCTTCGTATTTATGCGAGAAATTGTTTGCGGGCAGAAGTTAAAGTCGAAGATATGAAGACCCAGGTTAAGCAGATGGATATGCTGGCTTATCAGGATGCATTGACGCATGTTAAGAACAAAACCTGGTACGATAAGGTGTCAGAGAGAGTTAATGATGAAATAGCAAAGGAAAAAGCTTGCTTTGGTATAATAATGGCGGATTTAAACAACTTGAAAGTTGTTAATGATAATTATGGTCATGAAAAAGGAAACGAGTATATTTCAGGTGCCTGCCATGAATTGTGCCTGGTATTTAGTCATTCGCCTATTTTCAGAGTAGGTGGAGATGAGTTTATCGTTCTGTTAGAGGGTAATGATTATCTAAATCGAGAAGCTTTGTTTAAGAAAATACGCGAAGTTTATGCGAAGTCTTGTGGAGATTTGGATAGAAAGCCGTGGCATAGATATTCGGTAGCTTTAGGTATGACAGTGTATGACTCGAGTGTCGATAATGAAATTAATGACGTCTTTAAGAGAGCGGACGAGTTGATGTATAAGGATAAACTGGCTTCTAAAAGTGCTAGAAAATAGTGAAAGATTAGAAGAATACCCTTTTTACTGGATAATCAGTAAGGAGGGTATTCTTATGTTTTTATAGGATAAGCATTTTTGAGTAGTCTCAATGATTAAGCTTCCCAGCCTTTTTCAGCGCTTACATAGAAGTCAGAAAGGTATGTGTTGTGAGAACATTCTTCGGTCTTCCATTGGTATGGAGTCTTTCCTGTTATCTTTCTGAAATTGCGGTTAAAAGTAGATGGTGTCTGATATCCGACTTTAAGACCGAGTTCTTCCATGGAAATGTCTTCTTTTTTAATCAAACGACATGCTTCCATAATTCGAATGGAATTAATATAGTCATTTGGTTTCATGTTCATAGATTCTTCAAATACTTTTCTAAAGTGAGATTCGCTTAATCCGCACATAGAAGCCATTTCTGATATTTTAATATCATCAGAGAAATGGTTTTTGACATATGAAACAGCAGTTTTAATATACTGATTGTTTTGTCTGGCAGGTCTATCCAGAGAAACCTTTGATCCATCCATACGAATGATTTCGAAGACGAGAGTAGCCAGATATCCCTTTAAAATATCTTTGTAAAAAGGTTTTTCTGCACGACATTCTTCTACTATGGTATGAATCGTTGTAGAAATATCCGGGTGTTCATCTTCTTTAAAAAACAGTCCCCTTTTGTCTACGATACGAATAGCTTCATCAGAAGATATTCTGGATGTTTTGAGCTCAGACTTGATAAATTCGTCAATATCTATAAAGAGGTATTCCCATTTACAAATATTACCCGGATCTGAGATTGTGGTATGTGGAATATTGGCTGGAATTATAGATATCATACCGCCAGAATAGCGGTAGGTTTTGTCTTCAATTAGAAGTCGTCCACTGCCGTTATAGCAGATTCCTATTTCAAGATAATTGTGGAAATGTTGCATTTCTCCGTATCCGAGTCCGTATTCCTGTTCCCAGCCCTTTCCTAGTTTTGCCATTACGTACTCATCAACCGGAATTGTGTAATATCTAAATTGTATACGTCCCTTTGTTTTTGCCATTTTTTCTTCCCTTTTTTGCAAAAATACTTCCTCGTTAATTATACCTTTAATAGATAGAGATTCAATTAGTCATTTTTGCAAAAAATGGTAAGCGTTTTTTGTATAAAAAAACAATAAAAATAAACTGATAATAAATTGTCAGATTAAATAATCAAAATTGCAAAATTTTTAATGCTTATTAGTATACTTACGAAAAATTTCGTAGTTATAATATACATATATTCATTGAAAACGGGAGTCGAAATTGTACAAAGTGCTGTAAAATAATCGATTCCTACTATTAGGAGGGTTAGTAATGAAGAAAAAAATGGTATCACTGATGATGGTAGGTGCGCTAACTGCCACAGCATTGGTAGGATGCGGTTCATCAGGAAAGGGCTCAGGAGACTCATCTGGAGAAACAGGAAAGAAAGATAGTAATCCAACTGCGAAAGCTGTCGATGCGTCAAAAGAAGGTGATAATGAACTTTCAGTTTATGCTTGGGATGCGGGATTTAATATTCCGGCACTTAAGGCAGCTGAAAAAGCTTATCAGAAAAAGAATCCTGACTTTAAGCTTAATATTGTAGAAACAGCTGATTCTACAGAAGTTCAGAACAGAATTATCCTGGCAGGCAGTGCTGGAGATTATTCAACTCTTCCAGATATTACTTTGTTCCAGGATCATGGTATTCACAACTACTACACTCAGTATCCAGATGTATGGACACCACTTGGAGACAAAGATGCTGAATGGAATGATTTTTCACAGGAAAAATTATCATACTCTACAATCAAGAATAAGCATTACGGATATCCAGTAGATAACGGAGCTGTTATTTTTGCATATCGTACAGACATCCTTCAGGAATGTGGATATACAATGGATGATGTAACAGGTATTACATGGGATAAATGGCTTGAAATAGGTAAGGCAGTACATGATAAAACTGGAAAGTATCTACTTTCAATGGATAACAGTGGAAACGATCTTCCATATATGATGCTTCAGGCTGAAGGCGTTTCACAGTTTAAGAAGGGCAAAGCTGCTCTTACAAAGGATGAGAAGATTGCAAAGATCTTTGAAGTTCTTCAGAAAGCAAAAGACAATGGAAGTTTACTTCTCTGCAACAGCTGGTCAGATTACACAGATCAGTCAATCCAGGGAGATCAGGTTGCCGGTGTAATGAATGGTAACTGGATTATTCCAACAATGCAGAAAGTTACAGAGAATAGCGGTAAATGGGCTATTACTACAATGCCTACTCTGAGCGGTGAGCAGGGATATGCATCAAACGGTGGTTCATCACTTTATATCACAGCAGCTTGTAAAGGAAAGAAAGCTAAACTTGCAAAAGACTTCCTTCATTACACATTTGGTGGTGGAGAAGGCGCAACTTCTACATATGATGAAGCTCTTACAGAAGGTGGCGTAATCTCAACATATGCTCCAGCTGGTAAGTCAGATGTTTACTCAAAAGGTGTTGAGTTCTTTGAGAACCAGCCAATTTACCAGACTATCGTAGAATATGGTACACATGTAAAGGCTGTAGAACAGAGTGATTATCACTATGAGCTGAGAACAAATGTTAATACAGCAATTACAAACCTTACACAGAAGGACAAGAAAGCTAGACCAAGTATCAAAGATGCACTTAAAGAAGCTGAAGAGACAACAAACTCAAAGATTGAAGCAGATGCTCAGTAATTAAGTGATCGTAAACTTGTAATTAAAAAGTAATTTCAAGGGAGGTCAGAAAGCAGACCTCCCTTGTTTTTTGAAGGAACCCGATTGAAAGGGGAGAGGTACAGTGATTAAACAGGGAATCAATGTCCAGAAAAAACAGCAAATGGCAGGATGGTTTTTCTTGGCTCCGGCAGCATTATTGATATTCGTAATGAATTTCTATCCAATGTTCCAGGCCTTTATGATGTCATTGAAAACAGGTGTAGGAAAAAATATGCATTTTACAGCTATTCCTTTTTTCAATTACACAAGAATGCTATCTGACAAGATTTTTAAGCAGTCTGTAGGGAATACTTTTTTCTACCTGATAATTCAGGTTCCAGTAATGCTTATATTAGCTATATTATTGGCACAGATTCTTAATAATAAGGATCTGAAATGTAGAGGATTATTTAGAACTATGGTGTTCTTGCCATGTGCAACATCATTGGTTTCATATTCCTTGATATTCAAATCTTTGTTTGCAACAAAAGGTTTGATGAACGAAATATTTATTAAGCTTGGTATTTTTAAGGATTATTATAACTTCCTGGGAGATCCGTTGTCAGCAAAGGTAATTATTATTCTGGCTTTGTTATGGAGATGGACAGGTTATAATATGGTATTTTATTTGGCTGGACTTCAGAATATTGAGTATTCAGTATATGAAGCAGCAAAGATTGATGGAGCTAATGGCTGGAAGACATTCTGGCATATTACAGTTCCACTTTTAAGACCGACTATTATCATGACTTTTATCATGTCAATAAACGGAACATTACAGCTCTTTGATGAATCAGTAAACCTGACAAATGGTGGACCGGCAAATACATCCATCACAATGTCACACTATATTTACAATAATTCCTTCTCAGGAACCAGCGTTCCTAACTTTGGATACGCATCTGCGATGTCATTCTTCGTATTTGTTCTGGTTGGAGTATTGGCTTTCATCAACCTGAAAGTAGGTGATTCACGTGACTAAAGTAAAGAAAAACAAATCTGCAATTCAGAGAAGACTTATTCCGTCATATATATTTTTGATTATCGTTTCATTTATTTCGGTATTTCCATTTTATTGGATGATATCTGCTGCTACAAACAAGACTGTAGATGTAGCCAGAGGAAAGCTGACATTTGGAACTGAAGCGCTTGCTAATTTTGAGAAACTTGCAAGTCAGACACCTTTGTGGAAGGCGTTAGGAAATTCATTTTATTATGCAACTCTGCAGACGATTTTAGTATTGTTTATTTGTTCTTTAGCCGGATATGGTTTTGAATTATATCATGATAAATGGAAAGACAGATTGTTTGCAGTATTGCTGTTGGCGATGATGATTCCACAGGTTGCGACAATGATTCCGCTGTTTAAAATGATGTCTGCCTGGGGACTGTTGAACAATGTATGGGCGTTCGTAATTCCAGCAATTTCAACACCATTTATGATAATGATGTTCAGACAGAATTCCAGAAATTTCCCGGTTGATATTATGGAAGCGGCTAGAATAGATGGACTAACGGAGCTGGGAATATTTTTTAGAATCTATATGCCAGTTATGAAGTCTACATACGCAGCAGCTGCAGTTGTAGCATTTATGAATGCCTGGAATTCATATATGTGGCCAAAAGTAGTTATGTTCTCAACTGAATCACAGACTATGCCTATGTTAATCTCTACACTTGCAAGTGGATATACAGTTGATTATGGCGTACTAATGATGGGTGTTTTGTTCTGCTCATTGCCAACTATGATTATATTCTTCGTACTTCAGAAGAGTTTCGCAGAGGGAATCAGCGGATCAGTTAAATAGAAAACAGGAAGAACAGGGAGAACGATTATGGATAGTTTTGATGAGAAAATCGTGGCTGATCCTAAAGTGTTTGAACAGAATTCGCTCGAACCACATTCAGATCACGATTTTTTCCCAAATGAAGAAGCTTATTATTCAGGAAAAAATCCATTCAAAATAGAATTAAACGGATTTTGGAAATTCTCATATGCCAGAAATCCCAAAGTGGCCGTTCAGGATTTTTATACAGCTGAATATGACTGTCATGAATGGGATGATATTCGTGTACCGGCGCATATACAGATGGAAGGATATGATGTACCACAGTATGCGAATACTCAGTACCCTTGGGATGGACATGATGTAATCGAACCGGGAGAAATACCGACGTATTTTAATCCAACAGCTAGTTATGTAAAGTATTTCTATATACCGGAGGATTGGAAATCAAATAAAGTCTTCATTTCATTCCAGGGAGTTGAGAGTGCTATGGCACTCTGGCTCAATGGAAAGTATGTAGGATATAGAGAAGATAGCTTCACACCTAGTGAATTCGATCTGACACCATATCTGATCGATGGAGAGAACAAGCTTGCGGTTAGAGTGTATAAATGGTGCGCAGGAAGTTGGTGTGAAGACCAGGATTTCTTTAGATTCTCTGGAATCTTTAGAGATGTATATCTATATACAATACCAGAGGTTCATGTTCGAGATATTTCAGTTAGAACAGATTTAAACGAGGATTACACTGAGGCAAATTTTAAACTTGCACTTGAAACCAATGGCAGAGGAAAAGCAAATATTACTCTGGAAGATGAAGTTGGTGAAGAGATTCTAAGCGGGAAAGCTGACTTTGATGGAAGCTGTGAAATCGCTGTTCCGGTTACTGAATTTGAGTTATGGAGTGCAGAAAAACCGGTTTTGTATACTCTTAAGCTGGAAATATTTGATGAATCGGGCACATTACAGGAAGTAATATATCAGGATGTAGGCTTTAGAAAATTTGAGCTTATAAATAATGTAATGTGTATTAATGGTAAAAGAATCGTCTTTAAAGGTGTAGACAGACATGAATTCGGGTCAGAAAATGGTCGTGTAATCTCTGTCGACGACATAGAGAAAGATATTATTACTATGAAACGTAATAATATTAATGCAATTAGAACCAGTCATTATCCTAACAGGTCAGAGTTCTATAAGTTATGTGATGAATATGGAATCTATGTTATGGATGAAGCTAATCTGGAGACTCATGGAACATGGGATATGATAGTTTCGGGCTTCAGGGATATAAATACTGCTGTTCCGGGTAATATGCCTGAGTTTCAGGAGTTAGTAATAGACCGTGCGCATAATATGTATGAAAGAGATAAGAATCATCCATGTATTCTAATCTGGTCATGCGGAAATGAAGCATTTGGTGGTGAAGATATCTATAATATGTCTAATAAATTCCGTGAATGGGATGATACCAGATTGGTACATTACGAAGGTGTGGTGAATGATCCTAGATTTCCGGAGACTACAGATATTTACAGTACTATGTATGCTCCTGTTACACAGATAAAGGAATATCTTAAGGAACATAGAGATAAGCCTTATATTAATTGTGAGTACACTCATGCTATGGGTAACAGCTGTGGAGCGATGCATAAATATACGGACTTAACCAGAACTGATGATTTATTCCAGGGTGGATTTATTTGGGATTATATAGATCAGTCCCTTACAAAGACAGATAGATATGGACGTGAATATCAGGGATATGGTGGAGACTTCGGAGATAGACCATGTGATTATAACTTCAGTGGAAATGGTATAGCATATGGAGGAAAGGATAGATTACCTTCGCCGAAGATGCAGGAAGTTAAGTTCAATTATCAAAGTATAGATATAAAAGTGTCTTCAACAGAGTTTGAGGTTACAAACTATAATCTATTTACTGATACATCAGAGTACGATTGTAGAGTACTTATGGAATGTAATGGAGAATTTATAGAAGAATACCAGATGGAAGTTGGTGTAGAGCCAGGAGAGACAGGTATTTTCGCATTACCATTTGAAGTTCCAAAAGAAAGAGATGCTGAGTATGTGGTTACAGTTTCCTTTAACTTGGTAGAGGAGTGTGCGTGGGCAGAAGCTGGACATGAAGTGGCTTATGGACAGAAGGTATTTGAGCAGAATCAATTCGAAGATAGAAAGAGTGGAAAGCTGACTGTAGTCGAAGGATGGCACAATACCGGAGTACGTGGAGATGGATTTGAAGTTCTCTTCTCCCGCATTCATGGCGGATTAGTATCATATAAGTTTGGAGGACAGGAAATGTTAAAGACTATTCCTCGTCCGAACTTCTGGCGTGCTATGAATGATAATGATAAAGGTAATCTGTTACCATTCAGAGCTGCGCAGTGGAGAAATGCTTCGACATTTTTGTCTATAAAATATGAAGATGGACGCAAAATGAGCCATTATGAGGTAAAGGTTTTAGAGGATAAAGTAACAGTTTCATATTTATATCACCTTCCTGTTCGTCCAGCTATCGATGTTAAGGTTGAATATACAGTATTAGTAGATGGTGAAGTAAGGGTGAAAGCTGTACTTCCGAAGTCAGACGAAGTCGGAGAACTGCCTGAATTTACAATGATGTTTGCTATGGATTATGATTTTAATAACTTGAAGTGGTACGGCCTAGGTCCTGAGGAAACTTATTGTGATAGAAAACATGGAAAGATTGGATTATATGAAAACCATGTAATAGATAATCTGGCAAAATATCTGGTTCCACAGGAGTGTGGATTTAAAGAAGATGTTAGATTTGCAGAAGTAACAGATGATAAGGGAAGAGGACTTAGGTTTAATGTAAATGGGCTAGGTTTCTCTGCATTACCAAATAGTCCGGATGAATTAGAAGCTGCAACGCATCAGAATGAATTGCCATTACCGCTTTATACATTTATAAGAGTAGGTAAGCAGATGGGCATAGCTGGTGATGATACTTGGGGAGCAAAGACTCATCCAGAGTACATGCTCGATAATTCGAAGGAAATTGAATTAGAATTCTCTTTTAAGGGAATCTAAGATATTCTGGCATTTTAAGGAGAAGAAATCTGTATAGATTCTTCTCCTTAATTTATTGAAGTATATGGTGATAAAGTGTACACTACTAAAGAATGTGTAAAGGAGGGATAGAATAATGCTACAAGACATATTTATAGAACAGACTGTGAAGAAGGAAGATAAACCTATCCTTAGAACGCTTTATTTTGTTTGTGTAGGACTTACGGGATCTAATGTGTTAGCTGGTATATTAATATTTCCAGGAATGTTTGTACCAGCGTTACTTTTTGGAGGCTTAGCATATTATATATTCTCAAATATGGATATAGAATTTGATTATGCATACACTAATGGAGTACTGGAAGTTGCAAAAGTTAGAGCGCAACAGAAGAGAAAATCACTATGCGAGATTTCTGCGGATGATATAATCGTGATGGCAAAGACAGGAACTGATCCGGTTGTTCCTTATAGAGGTGGTGGACGTAAATCATATGATTGCACTTCTCATAAGAATACGGATTATTATGTATTGGTATTTAAGAAATCTGGTAGGGAAGCAAAACTTTTGTTTGAACCAAATGCAGAGATTATTGATTCTTTAAGTCGAAAAAATGGTTCTAAAATATATAAATAGATGTAGGGCTTTATAGCAATAACAATGGGAGCAAGTTGTAAACTCAACTTGCTCCCATTTTCATGTAATGTAATTTTTAAATTTCTAATTCTCTAAGGTTTGGATATATTAAACGGATTCATATGGTTTAAATACTTTGGTTAAAATGTAAGACTGAATATATGCACTGAAGGCAAAACCAAACAGTACTAAGAGTAACCTAAATGGTGATGAAAAGTAAGCCAAGAAAAATATAAAAGCTTTAATGGTTAATAATGCACCGGTTGCTTTAGCCTTAAGGAAGCATAAACCAATAGAATTTTTTAATGTTTGTTTTGTATTATCATTAAAACGAGCAAGTAAAGGAAATGCGTAGGTTGTGACACAGATTAAAACGAACATTAGGATAAGCATAATCGTCATAATGGCAGATCCAAGAGGAGAACCAACAGCTTTCCAGAAGAAGAAATTGAAGGAAAAAAGTATTCCTAGTGTAAATAGTATTAAAAATGTCTCGGTACCCTGTTTGAAGTTATTCTTAAATTCTGCTATATATGGGCGAACCAGATAACCATATTCACCACGAGCTTCTCTTAAGGTGACGCTGTACAAGGCGGTTATAGAAGCTCCTATTGTAAAAACAGGTAGACATGTAATTATAAAGACTATATTTAAAATAATGTAGTTACATAATGTGTTTATTATATCAAGTACATTGTTTTTAAATTTCATATTAGAACCTCCGATATAATTATCCTTACTATAATATTAAATAAAAGTCCAAAATTTCAGTACATGAAAAATTAGATAGAGTGTACATGAAAAATTAACGAATCGCTTTTTTCGATATAGATTAATCCTTTTTTTGCTGAAAGACGTGGCAGATTTTTCAAGTATTTCGAAAAATCTCAAAATGGTAGGATAAAGTTAAATTAAAGCAAAGGGAGGAAATTATGAAAGCGGGAAAAGATTTTAAAGAAAATCATATCGGGAAGAATAAAGCTGTCGGCTTTAAATACTTCTTATGTATTCTACCTTTTATTATATTGGTATTTATATTCTCTTATTTTCCATTACATGGTTGGATTTATGCATTTTATGACTATAAGCCGCCTAGGAGTTTGGGACAGTGTGAATTTGTAGGCCTAAAATGGTTTAAAATGTTGGTTTCAAGTCCAACTCAGGTAAAACAATTGATTCAGGTCTTGAAGAATACGTTTGTAATGAGTTTATTAGGTATTGCAACTTCGATTCTTCCATTGTTCTTTGCAGTATTTTTAAATGAGATTAAAAATAAGAAATTCAAGTCCTTTGTACAGACTTTTACAACCTTACCTAACTTCATCAGCTGGGTATTAGTATTTTCTGTTGCATTTGCACTTTTTTCTTCAAACGGAATGGTAAATACATTCATGCATCAGGTGGGATGGATAAAGTCACCTATTAAATTCCTGGATAGTGATTCGTATACCTATCTAAAGATGCTTTTGTGGGGATTGTGGAAAGGACTAGGATGGGGTTCGATCATCTATCTCGCATCTATTGCCGGTATTGATCAGGAACTTTATGAAGCAGCTAGTATTGATGGAGCTGGCAGATTCCAGAAAATCTGGTATATAACAATTCCGGAACTGCTACCTACATTTTTTGTAATGTTGATGATGGCTGTATCAAACTTCTTGAATAATGGTATGGATCAGTATTTCGTATTCCAGAATTCCTTTAATAAAGAGCATATACAGGTGTTAGATTTGTATGTTTATAACATCGGTATGACAGGGTCCAGTTATTCGTTGGCGACTGCTATCAGTATGTTAAAGAGTATAGTTTCAATAGCGCTGTTGTCATTGTGTAACGTAGTATCAAAATTGACTCGTGGCGAAACTATAGTTTAGGGGGAATGAAAATGAATAACGAAATTGAGAAGACAAAACCTCTAGTTGAGAAACGAAAGATTAAAGTTGGAGACAGGATATTTAATGTCTTTAATTATTTGATATTTGGAATTTTTACACTGATATGTATTTATCCGTTTTACTACATGATTATAAATACAATCAGTTCAAATGAATTATCTGCATCGGGATTGATTAATTTCGTTCCGAAAGGGGTTCATTTTGAGAACTATAAGGCTCTCCTTTCACTAAATGGACTGGGAAATGCAGCATTAGTGTCATTAGGAAAAACAGTAATCGGCACAGTGACGACGGTACTAGCTACAGCGTTTTTAGGTTATATGTTTACTCAGGAAAGAATGTGGAAGAGAAAGTTCTGGTATCGATTTGTGGTTATTATAATGTATTTTAATGCCGGACTGATTCCTATGTTTATTACGATGAAGACACTTGGACTTACTAATACATTCTGGGTTTATATACTTCCTTGTATCGTGCAGCCTTTTAACATAATTCTGGTAAAGACATACATAGAGTCTCTTCCAAAATCATTACAGGAGGCGGCAGAGATCGACGGTGCCGGCGTACTTAGAAGATTTTGGCAGATAGTATTACCTGTTTGTACACCTATATTGGCAACCGTTGCTATTTTTTCAGCTGTCGGACAGTGGAATAGCTATCAGGATACTTTGATTTATATTACAGATCAGAAGCTCTACAGTTTACAGTATTTGCTTTATACATATATCAATCAGGCCAGCTCTCTGGCTTCTATGGTAAAAAATACTGGTGTACAGGGATTGAATGCAGCAACTATGGCGACACAGCAGACTCCTACATCTATTCAGATGACAGTTTCTGTAATCGTAGTATTACCTATTTTGTGCATCTATCCTTTATTCCAGAGATTCTTTGTTAAAGGTATTATGATCGGTTCAGTAAAGGGGTGAGAGCCGATTTATGATATAACTATTATTTATAGAAGGAGTGGTTAAAATGAAGAAAAAACTATTAAGTTTGCTTCTATGCGGAACTATGGTTGCAACCATGTTCGCAGGATGCGGAAAAGCATCTTCTAGCAAAGGCTCAGGTGGCAAAGGGGATTACAGTGAAGAATTAACACTGGATGTTTATGATGATTTTGCTAACTACAACGGCATTCAGACTGGTTGGTTCGCAAAGATCATAAAAGACAAGTTTAATATTAAGCTGAATATTATTGCCCCTAACGTAGCTGGTGGAGGAGACACACTTTACCAGACACGTACAGCAGCCGGAGATTTAGGAGACTTGATTCTGGTTGGAACTAGCAATGCCAGATTAAAGGATCTAGTTGATTCTGGTTTGGTACTGGATTTATCTGATTATATGAAGGATAAAAAAGTTACCAAGAATTATTCAAATGCTATTAAAGCAGCAAACAAAGGCTTAAAGGGAACATATGCTATGCCTTACTCTGTTTCTAAAGACGAGGCTACAGTTCCTGGTGAAGGTACAGAACCTACATTTGGCCCTTATGTAAGATGGGATTACTACAAAGAAATGGGATATCCAGAAGTAAAGGATCTAGACAGCTTGTTGGATATGCTCGAAAAAATGCAGGCAATGGCTAGAGAAAAAGAAGGCAAGAAGGATATCTATGCATTCTCATTCTTTAAGGATTGGGATGGTAATATGATGAACAATGCTAAGCAGCCTACATGTATGTATGGTTATGATGAGCTTGGATTTGTTCTTTCTAAATATGATGGATCAAAGGATGTAGATATCCTCGCTGATGATTCACCATATCTCGATGTTTTAAAGCTCTACTATGAAGCTAATAAGAGAGGTTTGGTAGATCCTGATTCTACAACACAGAATTACGATACAATGTCAAACAAGTATGCTCACGGCAAGATTTTGTTCTGCCCTTGGCCATGGGCTTCAAAGAGTCTGTTTAACACACAGAAGAATACTTCAAAGGGTAAAGGATATGAAATGCTTCCTATATCTAACATGAAGATTTTCTCATATGGAGCAACTCCAGATGGAAACACAACACAGGCTATTTGTATCGGTTCTAAAGCTAAGGATCCACAGAGAATTGCAGACTTTATCGACTGGCTTTACAGCCCAGAAGGTGTAGAGTGCAATCAGCAGGGTAATGGTACACAGGGTCCTAAGGGCTTAACATGGGATCTCAAAGATGGAGAGCCATATATCACAGAATTTGGTAAGAAAGCTCTTCCTAATAATGACACTAAGGTGCCAAAGGAATGGGGCGGCGGAAGCTGGAGAGATGGTGTATCAGCTCTTAACTTCAAGTGTGTAAGTATGGAAGACCCAGATCCAAATGCCGGTGGCGAAAAGTATGATTATACAAACTGGGAAAGCTACCTTGAGATGATTGAAACACCTATAGATAAAGACTGGTCAGAGCATATGGGTGGTGCAAAGACAACTATGGAATATCTGAAGAAGAATGATATGTTAGGTATTGCACCTGGAACTACATATTCTACACCAGAAGAGGATTCAAATATCTCAACTATTCGTGGTCAGGTAAAACAGACTATTGTAGATAATTCATGGAAGATGATTTTTGCAAAAGATGATGCAGAGTTTGATAGCATCAAATCAAATATGATTAAGACAGCAAAAGGATTAGGCTATGAAGACTGCTTAAAGGTTGACTTTAAGAATGCTAAAGATCAGAATGCAGCAAGAAAGAAAGCCGCAGCAAAGTAAATGACTTATAAGAAGTTTAACGACAAAGTTCAAAATATCCTTTATGGTGGAGATTACAACCCCGAACAATGGCCTGAGGAAATATGGGAAGAGGATATGAAGCTTTTAAAAGAAGCAAATATCACTGAACTCACCTTAAATGTATTTTCATGGGCTTCTATCCAACCATCAGAAGATGAATATGATTTTCATCGTCTGGACAAGATAATGAACCTCGTCAAAGATAATGGTTTTAAAGTAATGTTGGCAACATCTACGGCGGCACATCCGCCGTGGATGGCTGACCGACATCCTGATATTCTTAGAACTGAATTTGATGGTAAAAAAAGAAAATTCGGCGGCAGACATAATTCCTGTCCCAATAGTCCTACGTATAGAAAGTATGCGCCTCTTTTGGCGAGGAAACTGGCTGAAAGGTATAAGGACTACGATAATATAGTAGCGTGGCATATTTCCAATGAATACGGTGGATATTGCTGTTGTGAAAACTGTGAAAGAGCCTTTAGAAGTTGGTTAAGAGACAAATATAAGACTCTGGATAGATTAAATCATGCCTGGAATACCGAATTTTGGGGACATACTTTTTACGATTGGAATGAGATTGTGATACCAGATATGCGAAGCGAATGTTTCGACTGGAATCGTACTCAGTTTCAAGGTATGTCACTGGATTATTTTAGATTCAATTCTGATAGTATATTGAGAAACTATCGTGATGAATATGAGGAAATCAAAAAAATAACGCCCAATATACCAATAACGACAAATCTAATGGGTTTCTATCCGGATCTCGATTATCGGAAATGGGCGAAATATATGGACTTTATATCATGGGATAATTATCCATCGAATGATATGGGCCCTGCAGAAATTGCGATGTCACATGATTTGATGCGAGGTATCCATGGAGGTGATTCTTTTGTACTGATGGAGCAGACACCATCGGTTACAAACTGGTTACCATATAATGCTTTAAAGAGGCCTGGTGTGATGCGATTATGGAGCTATCAGGCTATAGCGCATGGTGCAGATTGCGTTCAATTCTTTCAAATGAGAAGAGCCAGAGGCGCTTGCGAAGCATTGCATGGAGCGGTTATAGATCATGTAGGAAATGGTAATACCAGAGTATATCGAGAAGTAAAACAGCTGGGTTCTGAACTAGAGCATCTCAAAGATGAAATACTAGGAGCCAGAAGCGAGTCAAAAGTAGCGCTTTATTTTGATTGGAATAACTGGTACGCATTACGTATGTCAGCCGGACCAAGTATTAGTGTGGATTATAAAAAAGAGGTTCTATGTTATTACAAAGCGTTATTTGAAGCGAATATATCCGTAGATATAGTTGGACCGGAGGATTCGCTGGATGACTATCAGATTCTAATTTTACCTATGATGTTTATGTGTACAGATGGATATTATGATAAGGTAAAAGCTTTTGTTTCAGATGGTGGAACATTGGTTTTAACTTATCTAAGTGGAATGATAGATGAGAACTATCTCTATATCTTAGGCGGATATCCGGGAGAGTACAAAGAGTTACTCGGTTTATGGGTAGAGGAATCAGATGCTTTACCGGACGATATAGAAAATAGCTTTATATATGATGGACAGCAATATCCTGCTAGATTGATATGCGATTTGTCCCACCTCGATGAATCGACAGAGTCATTAGCAGAGTATGAGAAAGATTTCTATAGAGGGATGCCTGTAGTCAGCAGACACAAGTTTGGAAGAGGACAGGCCTATTATATAGGAACTCATTCCGATGATGATTTCTATAGACATCTAATACATAATCTGTGTATAGAACAGGGTATAAAGCCAGTAGTAAATATTCCAGATATTTATGATATAGAAAGTATAGAAGTGACTACCCGAATTAATGATAATGGTAGATTTCTATTTATACTGAATCATTCAGATGATGACATAGATGTTTCACTCCCCCAGGATGGAATAGTGCTACTGAGTACAGAGCATAAGAATAAAGGCGATCATATTACAATTAAAGCAAAAGATATTTTGATTTATAAGATTTAAAAAGGTCTCTTTACAGAAATGTAAAGAGGCCTTTTTTCTTACAATGTTGATAGGTTTGATTCATCACTATTTTGACGATAGTCAGCAGGTGAAGTTCCTGTATTCTTGCGGAACTTAATATAGAAGTAGTTTACGTCCTTGTATCCAACCTTTGCAGCGATTTCGTAAACTTTTAGATTAGGATTCTTTAGAAGCTTCTTTGCTTCGTTTATGCGAACGTGATCTAAGTAAGTGTTGAAGTTTATGCCTTCTTTTTGGGAAAAAAGTTTTCCCAGATAAGAGCTGCTGTAGCCAAATAGAGGGGCTATAGACTCCAGTTTTAGGTCATTCATATAGTTATGGTTTATATAGTATTTGATGTCTGCCAGAGTATTAGTTCCATTTGAAACGCCTACAGACTTCATCATGAGATTGAATTGTTCCTGCAGAAAATCGATTATCTCATAGAGGTAATACTTTTTTTCAATCATACCGATGATAGTTGCGTTTGGCGGAAATGGTATTTCTGCCTTAGGAAACTGCTGTATTATTTGTTGTTTAACAGATATGTATATATCGATTAAGGTATGTCGAATCTCTGGTATGGTTGAGGATGTAGAATACATGAAATCAGATAATTCTTTGAGGGTATCCTTTAGCTGTAGTGAATTATTGGATTCGATGTATTTGGTAAAACGTCGGGCATATTCAAAGCTGGTGTTCTTTTTTATCAGAGTAGGCTTTGCAAGTTCATGTTTTAGCTCTTCGTAACCCAGAATATGCTGATTGTTTCCGCAGAAAAATCTACGATTTCCCAGGGATTGAACATCATGGAAGGAGAGAGGAATATCAGAAAGTCTGGATACTACTCGTCCATAAGCCAGAAAGATTGAATCTAATGGAGAACCTTTCATCGGTGTTTCCTGGTAGCGCATTAACATCCTTTGAAATTTGGACAGGGAAGAGTTTCCCATCAGTAGTAGGATATTCTGCATATCGGACTTTAGAACATAGAAAGAAGACTGGTCTTCATTTGCTATTCGAAACATTTTTTCAAAGTCCCAGGTCTGGTATATGTAGTTTTGATTGTAGTTTTCGTAGGCGATTACTTGGTACAGGTTTGCATCCAGATTAAGTCCTTTGATATCGAGACGGTCTAAATCGGCTGTTCCATGTAGAATCTCGAGCAGGATGCTGTCGAGAGCCTTTGATTTGTATTGCTTGTTTATCTTGTCCTGAATGGACTTGTCGTTTATTTCATTTTTGATGGAAACGACAGCTGTCGTCAGTTCGTCTTCGTCGATAGGTTTAGTCAGATAGAAGTCGACGCCATTTCTCATAGCTGTCTGTGCCATCTTAAAATTTGCTACCCCGCTTAGGATGATGAATTTGCCGAGATATCCCTGGGATACAGCTTCCTGCACCACATCTATACCATTTAGTTTTGGCATACGGATATCCATCAGGACGAGATCCGGTTTTAGAGACAAGATAGAATTTAGTGCGTCTCTTCCATTTGTGGCAGTTCCACAGATAGAAAAACCTAGAGAATCCCAATCGATGACATATTTTAAACCCTCTAAAACAATTTCTTCATCATCTGCAATGAATACATTCATAGTAAGTCCTCCCCTTAAGTAGTAAGCGGAATCAGGATATTTACAAAAGTACATTTGTGCGGCTGGCTTAATATCTTGACTCCATATTCAGGTCCGTAATATAAGTGAATTCTAGTATTTATATTGTACATGGCAACCCCGTGGCTGGCATTTGGATTTGGAACCTGATTTAAACGCATTCGCATTTTTTCAAGAGTTTCTTTGTCCATACCGATTCCATTGTCATATACAGTTATTAAAAGCTTATTATGTGGAAGCTTTTTAATCTTTAAAATAAGTAATCCCGGTTCACCGGTTTCCTCTAGTCCGTGAATGATAGCATTCTCTACAACAGGCTGAATCAGTAGCGGTAGAATCCGAATATCCTCTAGCGATAAGGCGGAATCAATACGTATTTCGTAATTGAGACGATTGCCAAATCGCATTTTCATGATAGACAGATAATTCTCCAGATAAGTTATTTCCCGTTCTAAGGTTGTAGAAGTGGATTTGGTATTGCTAAGTACATAGTGCATACATTTTCCAAGCATCTGTATAGCCTTTGAAAGAGATCGGTTGCCCTCGGTTAGGGCCTTCATTCGAAGCATCTCTAAAGTGTTGTATAGGAAATGCGGATTAATCTGTCCGGCGAGTAACTTCATTTCCATTTGTTGCTGCTCGTTTATGAGGCGTTCGGCAGCAATTTTGTTTTGGTAGATGGACATCTCTTCTTTCTTTAGAGTAGTAACCATGAGCTTCAAATCTGAAAAAGTCTGAGACAGTTCATCATTTCCCTGTATAGAATTAACGATTTCATAATCATTATGGGCAACCTTGTGCATGGCTTCTCTTAGTTTTCGAATTCGTTCTGTAAAGTATTTATTGTATAAATAGATTATTGAGAACGAGATTAAAAACGTTATTAGAACTACTAAGACTGAATAAATAACGGAGTATTTTAACCGAGTATAGAAAGCGGAGTTGCTAACCAGAATCTTTATGTAGCTCTTAGTTCTATACATATTCAGATAATCTAAAGCATAAATTTCACGTTTATTGTTTGACTTAACAGTACCGCTCGTAGGAGCTAAAGTCTTTGGAAATTCTCTGGCATTTGGAAGCTTCTGACCGGCTTTTTTCCTGTCCGTACAGAAGAACACTGTATCATCATCTGATGCAATAAATATGTTGTATTGGTCAGCGGCAATCAAACTACGTATATAGTCGTTTGAGATTGTAACCTGTAGTATAGCGAATTCTCCCGGATTAGGGAGAGAAATCCGGCTGTAGTAGTTTAATTCCCAGTATTTAATGTTTGCTCTTCCGGTTCGCTGTTCTGATAACCAGAAACCGTCTGATGCATGACATGCATATTTATACCATTTGGTCTTCTTAATCTGGTCATTAATTGGATAGAAACCGTTAAATTCTTTAAGACCGTGTAATGTGTCTTCGCTTACATACATATGAACTGCAGATATACCGGGATAGTCGATCATAGCTGAGTTTAAAGCGTTATATTTGGAAAAATCAGCTTTCATATCCTCGCGTGATGCGTAATCGTTAAGTAATATGTTTGTCAGTTCAGGATCTGCAGTAAAGCGACTTTGCAATTGATATACATTAAGGGAAAGCATTACCATCGCTGTCTTTATTTGAGCAGCTTTGCTAATGCATAAATGTTGATAATTGTCCTTCATGCGTTTATAACCCGTCGTATAGAATATAGCTCCGAGTATGAATAAAGGTATTAAAATCGCAACAATATATAAAGTATGTAACTGTCTAGAAATACTATGCTTAATAAAAAATGAGTCTCGTATTTTTTTCATGTAATAAGTATAAATCAAAAATAGAACATATTAAATAAATGAGACTGTTCTGATGTAAAAAATTAGGGTATGTGTCGAATTTTTCGAGTATTTTTGTGTGAATTTTTATGGTAAAGAGAAAAAATCGGTTTTTCTATAATGAACATAGCGGATACTAAGAATATAGAAAGGGAAAAGATATGAAGTTTTTAAATGGTTGTTGGTTATGGAAAGAAGGATATGAGGGTTTCTCTCCAGCAGAAGCTTTTGAGACACATATTAATGAGCATGATGTAACGATTATTGCGCCAACACATCATATTAATCATAAAGGAGATACATTAGGCGGTATTAATCTAACGATAAAGATTACAACTCCATGCCCTGAAGTAATCAGGGTTTCAGCATGTCATTTTTTAGGTACAGCGAAAAAAAGTCCGAAGTTTGATTTAAATCTGAATAATGATACAGCAATCGATGCGAAACAGGAAGAAGGAAAGCTCATCGTTAAAAGTGGGGAGCTTACTCTGGTTATCGATGAGAGAAACTGGAGCATGGCATATTATCGTAAAGATGAGCTTTTGACTCAGAGCAAGGGTAGAGACTTTGCTTATATTAAAACTGACTGGAAAGGTGACGCATATAACAAGAATTCGGATGACGCTTATATGAGGCAGCAGCTTGATTTAAGAGTCGGAGAAAATGTTTATGGATTGGGCGAGCATTTTAGTGCGTTTGTAAAGAATGGTCAGAGTCTCGATATGTGGAATGAAGACGGTGGAACTAGCACGGATCAGTCTTATAAGAATATTCCTTTTTACATGACAAATAAGGGATATGGTGTGTTTGTAAATCATCCTGAAAAGGTTTCTTTTGAAGTAGGAACAGAGCAGGTCAGCAAGGTTGCTTTTTCCGTTCCGGGAGAAAATCTCGATTATTTTGTGATAAACGGTCCTACTATGAAAGAAGTTATCGAAAGATACACAGATATTACAGGTAAACCGGCACTTTTGCCTCAGTGGACATTTGGATTATGGCTTTCAACTTCATTTACTACAGATTACGATGAACAGACTGTTATGAAGTTTGTGGATGGAATGAGAGATAGAAATATTCCTTTATCTGTATTCCATTTTGATTGTTGCTGGATGAAACCGTTTCATTGGACAGATTTTATATGGGATAGAGATGTATTTCCAGATCCAAAGGGCATGCTCAAGCGTATGCACGATAAAGGCTTAAAAATCTGTGTTTGGATAAATTCGTATATTGCGCAGGCATCAGCTTTGTTTGAAGAGGGAATGGAGAATGGATATTTTCTGAAGAGAACAAATGGTGATGTATGGCAGTGGGATATGTGGCAGCCGGGAATGGCTTTGGTTGATTTTACAAATCCTGAGGCAAAAAAGTGGTTTAAAGACAAGTTAAAGAATCTCATCGATATGGGAGTGGATTGCTTTAAGACAGATTTCGGAGAGAGAATTCCGATAGAGAATATAGAATGGTTTGATGGTTCTGATCCTCAGAAGATGCATAACTTCTATACATATTTGTATAACCAGGCTGTATATGAAGTGTTGGCAGAGAATAAAGGAGAAGAGGAAGCTGTCCTCTTCGCGAGATCTGCGACAGCAGGTGGACAGAAATTCCCAGTTCATTGGGGCGGAGACTGCTGGTCTACATATGAATCTATGGCAGAATCACTCCGTGGTGGTTTATCTCTGACGAGCAGTGGTTTTGGATATTGGAGTCACGATATAGGTGGATTTGAAGACGCGTCAACACCGGATGTATATAAGCGCTGGGCTGCATTTGGATTATTATCATCTCATAGTCGTCTTCATGGCAGTACTTCTTATAGAGTACCTTGGGTATATGATGAAGAAGCTGTAGACGTAGTGCGCAGATTTAGTCAGTTGAAATGCCAACTGATTCCATATCTTTATAGTCAGGGAGTAAAGACACACATGACAGGTGTTCCCATGATGAGAAGTATGGTTATGGAATTTCAGGATGACCCTAGCACAGCATATCTGGACAGACAGTATATGTTAGGTGACAGTCTCATGGTAGCACCTGTGTTTAATGAAAAAGGAAGAGTTTCCTACTACCTTCCACAGGGAAAATGGACAAATCTGTTTACCGGAGAAATATCTATGGGTGGAGTATGGAGAGATGAAGTTTGTGATTACCTGTCTATTCCGCTTTGGGTTCGTGAAAACAGTATACTTCCAGTAAACATGGAACAGAAACAGGCTGCTGATGATTATAGAGAAACTCTAACTTTGAAGGTTTACGGTTTAGAGAATGAGGCTTCTACAGAAGTTTATGAAGGAAATAAGAAGCTTTGTAATATCAAACTGGAAAGAAATGGAAACCACATTACAGGAGAATTAACTGGAGAAATCTCACAGGTTAAGGTCGAATTTGTAAATGAAGGACGAGAATTTGAAATAGCAGCTGGAATAATCGACATTTCACTAGATTAACAGGATATAACGATGAATAAACATAAAGAATATGTAGAGAAGGCAAAGGCTTTAATAAGCGTAATGTCGTTGGATGAAAAAATAGGGATGGTTCACGGCGTTGAACTGTTCAAGACAGGTAGTGTACCGAGACTAAATATTCCTGGATTTGTTTTTTCCGACGGACCATGTGGTGTAAGACAGGACTTTGAACCTGCACATTGGTGTGCGATAGGCACAAACAAAGACCAGGTTTCATATCTCCCATGTAACAGTGCAATAGCTGCTACATGGAATATGGAACTGGCTGAGAAATCCGGAAGTGTTCTGGGTGAAGAAGCCAGAGGTCGTGGCAAAGATATGATATTGGGACCAGGTGTAAATATAAAGAGATCTCCATTATGTGGACGAAATTTTGAATATTTCAGTGAGGATCCATATCTGACAAAAGAATTAGCGGTTCCATTTATAAAGGGTGTTCAGAAGTGGGATGTTTCAGCATGTATTAAGCATTTTGCAGCGAATAATCAGGAAACAGATCGTCTGGCTGTAGATACTCTTGTGGATGAAGCCACTCTGAATGAAATATATTATCCTGCGTTTGAAGCAGCTGTGAAAAAAGCCGATGTCTATGCCGTTATGGGTGCCTATAACGAGATAAATGGTGAGCACTGCTGTCAGAGTAAAACCCAACTAGATGAAGTACTTCGTGACAGATGGGGCTTTGATGGTGTCGTCGTCTCAGATTGGGGCGGTGTTAATGACACAGAGCAGGCAGCAAATTCAAGTATAGATATTGAGATGAATGTAACTGACAATTTCAGTGAATACTATATGGCTGATCCGTTGAAAGCAAAGATTGAATCTGGTGAGATTAGCGAAGAAGTATTGAATCAGAAGGTTTTGGATATTCTGGTTCTGATGCAGAAGTTGCATATGATAAGCGGCGAAAGAAAACAGGGTGCATATAATACTCCACAGCATCAGGAGGCGCTCTTGAAAACCGCAGAGGAATCCATCGTATTGTTAAAAAACGAAGGAGAGAAGAAAGTACTTCCTCTGGATGTAAAGCGTGGAGAAAGAATTCTTCTGATAGGTGAAAATGCAGATAAGAAGCACGCTGCTGGTGGCGGAAGTGCAGAAATAAAAGCTTTGTATGAGATAACTCCGTTACAGGGATTACAGATGCTCTTAGGTGGAAACGCTACAGTCGATTATGTGGCCGGATATGCAAGTGGAACATCTGAAATACAGGATTCATCATGGCAGGCTACATCTCTGGAAAACCAGGGAAATGTGGATTCAAATACTGAAGAAAGTAAGAAAAAACAATTAGCAGAATATAGAGCTAAGTTACGTCGTGAGGCATTAGATAAAGTAGAACATGGAGAATATGATCATGTGATATTTATAGGTGGTTTGAACCACGACGAGGATCAGGAAGGCTATGACAGACGGGATATGTCTCTGCCATATGGACAGACGGAACTTCTAGAAGAACTGCTTAGGATATGTCCGGATATGGTAGTAGTTATGATAGGTGGAAATCCAGTAGAGATGAGTAGCTGGATTAAGGAAACTAAAGCTTTAATCTGGATGTTTTATAACGGCATGGAAGGCGGTAGAGCGCTGGGTGAAGTGCTGCTCGGAATAATAAATCCATCTGGAAGACTGCCTATATCTATGTATGAGAAATTAGAAGATTGTTCTGCACATTCAATAGGTGAATTTGGATGTGAAGGCGTAGTTCGATATTCAGAAAAAGATGAAGTAGGATATAGATATTTGAAGGCAAAGAATATAAAACCACTGTTCCCATTTGGTTTTGGTATTTCCTATACGAAGTTTGAAATAAAGGATATTTCAAAATCAAAAGTAGAAGATGGAATCCAACGGGTTACTGTAAAGGTTAAAAATACGGGAAATATGGATGGTAAAGAGGTCGTCCAGGTTTATAAGAAGCATAAGAATGGTAGATATATCAAATTATGTGGATTTAATAAAGGTTTTGTAGCTGCCGGAAAAACATCTGAAATACAGATTCAAGCTGAAGCTGATGAGCAGGAAATGCTCTATATAGGTACATCAGTGGATGATATAAAGGCTGAGATTTAATACATTAAACGGGAGATACTATGTACGAAGCAGAACTTAAGCAGATTGATGAAGTGATTCAGGCGGGTCCTTATAAGGATGACTGGAATTCTCTTCAAAAATATAAAGTCCCCGATTGGTTTAAGAATGCCAAGTTTGGAATATTTATACATTGGGGAGTATTTACTGTTCCCGAGTGGGGCAGCGAATGGTATCCGAGATTCATGTATATGCAGTCAGAGGATTATTATAAACATCATATTGAGACTTATGGTCCACATAAGGATTTTGGTTATAAAGACTTTATTCCTATGTTTACGGCAGATAGATTTAATCCTGATGAATGGGTTAATCTCTTTCAGGAATCTGGAGCCAGATATATGATTCCGGTTGCGGAACATCATGACGGATTTCAGATGTATAAATCGAAGTATTCTAAATGGAATGCATCTGAAATGGGACCTCATAGAGATGTATTGGCAGAATTAAAGGCTTCCTGTGATAAAAAAAGGATGTATATGGGAACTTCCTCGCATAGAATGGAGCACTGGTTCTTTTTTGACCATGGACGCGATTTTGATAGTGATATAGCTGAAAACAGTGGCAGGGATGATCTATACTGGCCGGCTGTAAGATTGGAAAATGATAATTATTTTGATCCTAAGTCAGAGCCTTATCCATCGAGAGAATTTCTGGAAGACTGGCTGGTGAGAACGTGTGAGCTTATAGATAAAACACATCCTAAAGTATTGTATTTTGACTGGTGGATACAGCATATAGCGGCCAGAGATTATGTGAAAAAAATGATTGCATATTATTATAATCGCGCTGCAGAGTGGAATGAATCCGTGGTCCTCTGTTACAAGTACGATGTATTTGCATTTGGTGCGGGGCTATATGATGTGGAAAGGGGCTATATGCAGAAGGCACCGTCTTACTATTGGCAGACGGATACCTCTACTGCGATGAATTCGTGGTGCTATACAGTAGGTAACAAATTTAAAACGCCTGAGAGTATAGTTCAAACGCTGGTAGATGTAGTTTCTAAGAATGGAAATCTGTTATTAAATGTAGGTCCAAAGGCAGATGGCTCTATCTGCGAAGAGGAGAGAGAAATACTAAAACAGATAGGAAACTGGCTTAGAACAAATGGTGATGCTATCTATGATTCGATGACATGGAGATGTAATGGCGAAGGTCCTACAAAGACACCGGATGGCTTTTTCTCCGAAGTGGAAGATTATGGATACACACCGGAAGATATCAGATACACAGTGAAAGGTGATGCTCTGTATGCGATAGCTATGAAGGAATCTGAGGATGGAAAGTATCTGTTGAAAGAGATGGCAGCAGATAATAAAGATCCAAAGTTTGAAGATAAATTCAGAGGTGTGATAGATCAGATTAATATGTTGGGTACAGACGAGAAAGTAGAGTTTAGATTTGAAAGAGATGGATTGAGAATAAAGGCTCCGAGATTAGATACGTCGTATCCGGTTGTGCTTAAGATGCATATTTTATAAGGATGAGGTGACTTATGTACTATACAACGATGAATTCATTCAATGAAATAATGAAATGGCCGAATATGAAGAATTGGATGAGATTTTTGTTTTTAAAAGACTCGCTTGATTTTTTTCAGCCGGAATATGGAGATAAACCCCTTCGTTTAGCTGCGTTTAAGCAGAAGACTTCATGGGGAGACGATTTGAGAGGCCTAGCAGATCAGCTGGTAGATACAGCAAATCTGGTTTTGGATATTCAGGAAGGTAGACGTAGATGCTTACATCTGAGAGATTGGAAGGATTTCGTGCCTTCTGATACAGATACGCAGGATAATGCTGAATGTAATTTTCTGATTGTACCTAAGGTACAGGATCCTGAGGTGAAGAAACCTGCTGCAGTCATCTGTCCAGGTGGTGCATACAGCTGTGTCAGCTTTCAGAATGAGGGAACTCCGATAGAGATGACTATGGAGAATCAGGATTATCGATGCTTTATGCTGAATTACAGAGTAAAGGAGAATTCGAGATATCCGAATGCGCAGATGGATCTATTAGAGTCGATTGCCTATATCAGAGAGAATAGCGATATATACGGTGTAGATGTCGATAAGGTTGTAGTGGTTGGTTTTTCCGCAGGAGGCCATCTGGTTGCATCTGCTGCGGGAGTGGCTGATGAGCTTTTGCCGGAGGGAAAGCCAAATGCGGTTGTAGCCGGATATCCGGTAATCACTTTAAAAGACAGTACCCATATTGAAACGAAGGACAATATCACAGGCGGTGATGATTCTTTGAGGGAAAAGCTAAGTGTAGAAAATCTGGTAGATAAAGACTACCCACCTACATTTGCCTGGGCGTGTGAAGATGATGATTGTGTTCCTTGTGTAAACACTTCATGTCTGGAGGAAGCGCTGGAAAGAAATAATGTATTTCATGAAACACATCTGTATCCTACAGGTGGGCATGGATGCGGGCTGGGCTATGGTAATTCGGCTGCTGGCTGGAGTTATAGCATGTTTGATTTCTTAGAGAAAGCTTTATAGGTAAATATATAAGGGAGGAATGGACTATGAACGAAGAGAATATGCCAAAAGTAAAGGTTGGAGTTGTTGCAGTATCCAGAGATTGTTTTCCTGCATCACTTTCAGTAAATCGTAGAAAGGCTGTTATAGATGCATGCAGAAAAAAATATCCGGATATAGACGTATACGAGTGCCCTGTATGTATTATCGAGAGCGAAGTACAGATGAAGGAAGCATTAGCTGATGTTGAAAAAAATGGTTGTAATGCGCTCTGTATATACCTCGGAAACTTCGGACCGGAAATATCAGAAACTATGCTGGCTCAGGGATTTAGAGGACCGAAGATGGTCATAGCGGCAGCAGAGGAATCTGGCGAAAGATTGCTCGATGATAGAGGAGATGCATATTGTGGTATGTTAAATGCCAGCTATAATCTGGCACTTAGAAATGTAAAAGTATATATTCCAGAATATCCAGTAGGAGATGCAGAGGATTGTGCAGATATGATTTCTGAGTTTATTCCGATTGCCAGAACAGTAATTGCACTTTCAGAACTTAAGATTATTTCTTTTGGACCGCGTCCAAATAATTTTTTAGCATGTAATGCACCTATTAAATCATTGTATGATCTAGGAGTAGAGATTGAAGAAAACTCTGAACTTGATCTGTTTGAAGCTTATCATAAGCATGATAATGATCCACGTATTAAAGATGTCGTAGAGGATATGGCTGCAGAGCTGGGGGGTGGAAATAATAAACCTGAGGTTCTGCCTAAACTGGCACAGTATGAGCTTACTCTCTTAGATTGGATAGAAGAGCATAAAGGTTGTAAGAAATATGTCGCTATAGCCGGAAAATGCTGGCCGGCATTTCAGACACAGTTTGGTTTTGTGCCATGTTATGTAAACAGCCGTCTGACAGGAAGGGGCATTCCGGTTTCCTGTGAGGTTGATATCTATGGTGCTCTGTCTGAGTTTATCGGAACAGTAGTAAGTCAGGATATTGTAACTCTGTTAGACATTAATAATTCTGTTCCAAAGGATTTGTATAAAGAAGATATTGAAGGCAAATTCCCATATACTTTGAAGGATACATTTATGGGCTTCCATTGTGGAAATACTTCATCAAAGAAGCTGGCATTCTGTGAGATGAGAAATCAGAAGATTATGGCTCGTTCACTTCCAGAAGAAGTAACAAATGGAACGCTGGAAGGCGATATCTTACCAGGCGAGATTACATTCTATCGTTTGCAGAGTACAGCAGACAGTAAGCTTCGAGCATATATCGCCCAGGGAGAGGTGCTGCCTGTTAGAACCAGATCATTTGGATCTATCGGAATCTTTGCTATTCCTGAAATGGGTAGATTTTATCGCCATGTATTGATAGAGAAGAACTTCCCACATCATGGTGCAGTTGCATTTGGACATTTTGGAAAAACATTGTTTGAGGTGTTTAAATATATAGGTGTTCCAGTAGAAGAAATCGGATATAATCATCCGGCTGATGTCCGCTATAAGACAGAGAATCCTTATTCATAAAGTTTAATATCTTACAATCAGAGGTGAAAAAGATGCTATATGTAGGTATAGATTTAGGTACTTCGGCTGTAAAACTGGTTTTGATGAATGAGGAAGGACAGGTTTTAAGTACAGTATCGGAAGAGTATAAAGTGTATTATCCGCATGAGGGATGGTCGGAGCAGAATCCTGAAGACTGGTTCAGTATGACTATCAAAGGATTAAAGGAACTGTTATCACAGGATGAGATGAAAGATGTCAAAGCTATGGGAATAGCTGGACAGATGCATGGTCTCGTAGTTCTCGATGCTAACGATAAGGTCATCCGCCCGGCTATACTTTGGAATGATGGGCGTAGTTCTGAAGAAACCAGATATTTAAACGAAGAATTTGGTGAGGAGAATCTAGGTAGAGAAACCGGAAATATTGCTTTTGCCGGATTTACAGCGCCAAAGATTCTCTGGATGAAGAAGCACGAACCGAAGCTGTTTGAAAAGATTCGAAAGATAATGCTTCCAAAGGATTATTTACTCTACCGTATGACGGGAGAGTTTTCCACAGATACATCAGATGCTTCCGGTTTTTTGCTTATGAATGTGGAAAAAAGAAAGTACTCCGGTAAAATGTTGGATATTTGCGGGATTACTGAAGATATGCTTCCTATTATTCATGAAAGCTATGAAGCGGTTGGAGAACTCAAAGATGATATCAAAGACTTAATAGGTTTTTCTGCTGATCAGAGAATAATTATGGCGGCAGGCGCTGGTGATAATGCAGCAGCAGCTGTAGGAACCGGCATTATTTCCGGTGAAAGTAATGATTCTGATGCAGGAAACTGTAATTGTAATATTTCATTAGGTACTAGTGGGACGGTGTTTATTGCAAACAGGGATTATGTAAATCTAAAAAGCCATAGTATACATTCATTTGCACATAGTGATGGAACATATTCCTTATTAGGTTGTATGCTTTCGGCTGCCAGCTGTAACAAGTGGTGGATGGAAACAGTTCTGAAGACTGATGAATTTGCAAAGGAACAGGGAGCTATTTGTGAAGATAATCTGGGAGAAAACAGTGTGTTTTTCCTTCCGTATTTGATGGGTGAAAGATGTCCTCATAATGATCCAAAGGTTAGAGGCGGTCTGTTTGGATTATCTATGGATACATCTAGAGAAGATATCACTCAGGCTGTCTTGGAAGGTGTATGTTTTGGTATCAGAGACAGTATCGAATTAGCTAGAGCTGCTGGTGTACAGATTGAAAAAAGCAGGATTTGCGGAGGTGGAGCGAAGAGCGAACTGTGGAGACGTATGATGGCGTCTGTATTAAATCTTCCTCTCGAAAGGGTAGAATGTGAAGAAGGCCCGGGATATGGAAGTGCGATTTTGGCTGCAGTTGCAGAAGGCAATTTTGAAAACGTAGATAGAGCTGTGTCTGACCTGGTAAAGGTTAGAGATGTTACTTATCCTGATCCAGAACTTGTACGAAAATATGAAACCAGATATCAGCAATATAGAAAGCTATATCCTTTGATAAAGGATTTCTATTGATTTATCAAGATAAAAAGCAGTTGAAGTATTTATCTTCAACTGCTTTTTTCTTTGGTTTTTAAATATTTATAGATCATCGTACCTATTCTAAATAACACAGCATCATCAAACTGTTTTAGGTCGAGATTTGTCTGGTTCTTGAATTTTTCTAATCGATATACGAGAGTATTTCGATGCATATATAGTATTCGTGCAGTTTCAGCGAGGTTTAGACCATTGTCCAGAAAAGTAGTAATGATGTTCAAAGTCTCGTTGTCTATAGTCGAGAAATCGACATCGGGCAAGGAATCCTTGAGGAAATTAGCACATACATCGGTAGGAAGGTTAAATAATAACTTGCCTAAACCGAGGTCGTGATAGTTATAGATAGTCTTGTCTGGATCAAATATATTGCCAATCCTAAGTGCGGTTTCGGTGTGCTGATATACGACTGGTAATTCTGCAAGCGTACATGTTCTGTCAAATGCAATGCAGGCGTTTACCATAGCTTCCATATTCAGCATATCACGAATAGAACTGCAGCTTTTTATATAATCATCAACTGATGTTATATCTGAAGCTGAATGTATTAGTACACAAGTGTGATTATCTTTTTTAAACATGAATCCGTTAGATGGATCATAGAGACTGTTTATTACTGAAACGGATTCTGGAGTTATCGATTCCTTGAAAGAAATAATCATTAGATCCAGTAGAGCTGGAATTTCAAAGTGAATATCGTGAGCTCCAGTGATAATTTCATCATAAGTGATGAGTCCGTTTATATATCTTTCCATTAATTGTACAGGAGAAAGCTTACTGCGAAGACGCGCTACGAGCTCGTCTATTCTCTGTGTATTTGATTCGTCGAAATCAGTCTCGTTATCGACAGAAAAATGTATTCCGGATAGTTCATAGAGTGTTTCTAACAGTGAGTCTACGGAATTAGTTTTCATATATATACCCCTTGTAAAAAAATAAATCCATTGGATATTCCAATGGATTTATTTTAATTTATTTTGAATTAAATATCAAAACTAGTTTGTGATAGTCTTCTCTGTCTCTTTATCAAAGAAATGAGCCATAGTCATATCGAGAACGAAGTCGAACTTATCACCAGTCTTTGCTGTAGTCTTTGGATCAACTCTAGCTGTCATCTGTGTATCTGCATAATCGAAGTAAAGGAATACTTCTGCTCCGAGAAGTTCATATACACGGATTTCTGATGAAATCTGGTTTCTAGTATCGATACCTTCAACAGATGCGAGTGATGGATCGAAGATGTGCTCTGGACGAATTCCGAGAACTACAGTCTTTCCGATATAACCGCCTTCTTCAAGTGCTTTTGCTTTCTCTGCTGGAACGTAGAGTTTTGAAGAACCTACAGTAGCGATTACATCATTTCCTTCTTTAGAGATAGCTGCATCTACGAAGTTCATCTGAGGTGATCCGATGAATCCTGCAACAAAGAGGTTTGCTGGCTTCTGGTAAAGGTTCTGTGGTGTATCAGTCTGCTGAATAACACCATCTTTCATAACTACGATTCTGGTACCGAGTGTCATAGCTTCTGTCTGATCATGTGTTACATAGATCATAGTAGCGCCGAGTTTGTCATGAAGTTTTGAAATCTCGATACGCATCTGAACACGGAGTTTTGCATCCAGGTTTGAAAGAGGTTCATCCATAAGGAATACCTTTGGATTACGAACGATAGCACGTCCCATAGCAACTCGCTGTCTCTGTCCACCTGAAAGAGCCTTTGGCTTTCTTCCGAGATATGGAACAAGTCCGAGGATTTCAGCTGCCTCGTGTACTTTTTTCTCGATTTCTGCCTTTGGAACATTACGAAGTTTAAGACCGAAAGCCATGTTATCATATACTGTCATATGTGGATAAAGAGCATAGTTCTGGAAAACCATGGCGATATCTCTGTCCTTTGGCTCGATGTTGTTCATGACTTTGTCGTCAATCTTAAGTGTTCCAGATGTGATATCTTCAAGACCAGCAATCATACGAAGTGTTGTAGATTTACCACAACCTGAAGGTCCTACAAAGATGATGAATTCTTTGTCTTTGATATCAAGATTGAAATCTTTAACGGCTGTAACACCGCTGTCATATACTTTTGAAATGTTTTCTAGTTTAATATTTGCCATAATCTGCACCCCTTCTTTAAGTGTTTTTTAACCTAAATATAGTTTATGATTTCTTCATATTTGGGACAATGGCATATACGACGAAAAATAAGGCATTTTTTCGTCAGAATGTAAAAAATAAGAAAACTGTAGTTTTATTTAGTGCTGTGCTATAATAAAACGGATTATAGGGGAACGAGGAGAGTTATGGACGTTATTGAATATAGAGGACAATTAAAACATTATCTTAGAGCACCGATTTATCTGGTCGCAGTATTTGTTCTTATGGATATAGGAATGTTTGTGTATGACTGGAGAGTAGGTGCTACTTTTGCTGGACTGATAGTTGTCTATTTCCTAGTATTGACTATCTTCTATGGAATGTTCAGAAAGAACCTGTCTGCAGAATTGCTTGAATTTGCAACGGGTTATGCCAAATCGCAGAATGTATTAATGAACAATTTTGAGGTTCCATATGCCTTATTGGATCATAATGGTCGTATAGTATGGCATAACCTCAAGTTTAATGATTTGTGTGGTGAAGTAGGAAACTTTCACGATGTCATTTCAAAGATATTTCCAACTATCACAGTCGATCTCATTCGAGGCATTGAGGAGCTGGATCATTTTCAGATTGAATTTGGTGACAGATACTATGACGCTGCACTTCAGAGATTAAATGTAGATGGTTCAAATACCAGCAGTTTTTTCTCTTTTGCTGATGAAGAAAACACGCTCTTTGCACTGACTATGTTTGATATTACCGAACTGGTAAATGTTAAGCGTGAGAATAAAAATATTAAGATGGTGCAGGCGGTTGTCTACATTGATAATTATGAAGAAACCGTAGAGAAAGTAGATATCGTAAAGCGTGCACTGCTACTCGCTGTCATAGACAGAAAAGTCTCTCAATACTTCCAGTCTGTGGATGGTGTAGTACAGAAGATTGAAAAAGATAAATACTTTGTAGTATTCCAGAATAGATACCTGCAGAAACTTATAGATTCCAGATTCAGTATTTTGGAAGATGTAAAGAGTATTAAAGTTGGTAATGAAAATGAAGTTACGCTGAGCATCGGTGTGGGTTCAAGTAATGAATCCTACAGACAGACGCTTGAGTATTCAAATGCTGCGATAAATATCGCTCTCGGACGAGGTGGATCTCAGGCAGTAGTTAAGAGTGCCGGTCAGGTTTCATATTATGGAGTCCATGGTAAACAGGTAGAAAAGAGTACACGTGTAAAGGCACGAGTAAAAGCACAGGCTTTACGCGAAATCATGGAAGCGCGAGAAAATGTCCTGGTTATGGGACACCAGATTAGTGATATTGATGCATTAGGTGCAGCTGTCGGTGTTTGTGTAGCTGCCAGAAAGTTAGGAAAGAAATCACAGATTGTTTTAAATACTATTACATCATCGTTACGCCCGATTGTAGATAATCTACTTTCTATGGATGGAATCGAGGATGATTTCATAGTAAACAGTGAAGAAGCGGTTAAATGTGTAAATGTGGATACTCTGGTAATGGTTGTAGATACTAATCGTGCTTCATATACAGAATGTCCAAAACTCTTGGAAATCTGTGATACTATAGTTGTTTTTGATCACCACAGACAGGGTGAAGGTATTATAGAAAACCCTGTTCTCAGCTATATTGAGCCATATGCTTCATCTACATGTGAGATGATTGCTGAAGTATTACAGTACTTTGCAGAAAATATTGAAATGCAGCCAGAGGAAGCTGATGCAATGTATGCAGGCATCCTTATAGATACAAATAATTTTGTTACAAAGACCGGTGTTCGTACTTTTGAAGCGGCAGCATATCTTAGAAGAAATGGTGCTGATATGACTAGAGTACGTAAGCTTCTAAGAGAAAGTATGGAAGCTTATAAGGCTAGAGCCGAGGTTGTTCGTAAGGCTGAAGTTTATAGAAATGTAATAGCAATCTCTTCATTCCTTTCAGATCAGGTTGAGAGTCCGACGATAATCGGTGCGCAGGCAGCAAATGAACTTTTGGATATCGTAGGTATCAGAGCATCGTTTGTTCTTACAGATTATAATAACAAGATTTATGTAAGCGCGAGATCTATCGATGATATCGATGTACAGGTTATCGTTGAGAAAATCGGTGGAGGCGGTCATATAAATGCCGCTGGTGCACAGCTTAGTGATGAAACCATCGAATCAGCCACTGAGAAGATTGAGGCTATAATAGATGACATGATAGAGAAAGGAGAGATTATAGAATGAAAGTAATATTACTCCAGGATGTTAGAAAAGTAGGAAAGAAGGGTGACATCGTAGAAGTAAGCGATGGATATGCAAAGAACGCCCTGTTTAAGAAGAATCTCGCGAAGGAAGCTAATAAGGCTAACATCAGCGAAATGAATGGTAGAAAAAAGCATGATGAAAAAGTTGCTCTTGAGAAATTAGAAGAAGCAAAGAAGCATGCAGAAGAGATGAAAGAATGGAAGGTTGTTCTTTCTATAAAGACAGGCGAAGGCGGACGAGTATTTGGTACTGTTTCTACAAAACAGATTGCAGATGCAGTAAAAGAACAGTATGGCGAAGCTTTAGATAAGAAGAAATTTGAAATAGCTGAGCCTATTAAATCAGTTGGTACATTTGAAATCAATGTAAAGCTTCATCCGGAAGTTGTAGCAACATTGAGAGTTGTAGTTAAAGAAGCGTAAAGAAAGAGGTCGTAATGGACGAAACATTGGTTCAGGCCCCATCCAGGGTCATGCCTAATTCGCCTGAAGCTGAACTTTCAGTCATCGGATCAATGCTGATTGATAACGAGAAAATCACATTGGTACAGGAAATTCTCACCAGAGATGATTTCTATAATAATGTTTATGGCTGTTATTTCGAAGCAATTACTGAACTATATAACGAAGACAAGCCTATAGATCCTGTAGTATTACAGGACAGATTATTGGAAAAAAAGCTTTCGCCGGAGAGCGCATCTATTCAGTTTATAAATGGAATCATCGATGCGGTACCTGTTACGGTTAATGCGAAGGATTATGCAAATATCGTTAGAGAGAAGGCATTGCTTCGTTCTATTATTCGTGTAAATCAGGAAATCGAAAAAGACTGTTTTGAGGCAACTATGCCTACTGAAGATATTTTGAACAAGACTGAGCATGATATATTTAATCTCGTTCAGAAGAGAGGAAAGAGTGATCTCGTTCCGATTCGTCAGGTAGTAGGAAATGCTCTTGATAAAATCCGTCAGGCATCTATGACAAAAGGTACAGTTACCGGAGTAGCTACCGGATTTCTGGATTTGGATTATAAGACAGCCGGACTTCAGCCTTCAGACTTAATACTGTTGGCTGCGAGACCTTCAATGGGAAAGACTGCCCTGGTTTTGAATATAGCACAGCATGTAGCTTTTCATGATAATAAATGTGTAGCTATTTTCTCTTTGGAAATGTCAAAGGAACAGTTGGTAAATCGTATGTTTTCACTGGAAACACATATTGATGCGCAGAAACTACGAACTGGTTCCTTGCAGGATGATGAATGGATGACATTGATGGAAGGTGCTTCCGTAATCGGTAGATCAAATCTGGTTATTGATGATACACCTTCTATTAGCGTAGCAGAGCTTAGAAGTAAATGTCGAAAGATTAAACTGGAACATCCTGATTTTTCATTGATTATCATCGATTACCTTCAGCTTATGTCTGGTTCAGGAAAGTCAGAATCTCACCAGTTGGAAATCGCTGAGATTTCACGAAACTTAAAGGCTGTTGCTCGAGAGCTTAATGTTCCGGTTATTGCATTGTCACAGTTGTCTCGAGCTGTAGAATCACGACCGGATAAGAGACCTATGATGTCTGACTTGAGAGATTCTGGAGCTATCGAGCAGGATGCCGATGTTGTAATGTTTATTTATCGTGATGATTATTATAATCATGATTCTGAGAAAAAAGGAATCGCAGAAGTAATCATTGCTAAGCAGAGAAATGGTCCTATTGGAACTGTTGATCTGGTATGGATGCCGGAATACACAAAGTTTGGAAATCTGGAAAGAAAAGAATTCTAATACATATGAATATAAAAAAGGCTGCGATTTAAAATCGCAGCCTTTTTAGGTCTTAAATTAGCCCTGTGAAATAGAATCTGTTGGGCAAACTGATGCGCATGTTCCGCATTCGATGCAAGCATCAGCGTCGATTTCATACTGTGTATCTCCCTGTGAGATTGCTGAAACTGGACATTCAGGTTCGCAAGTTCCGCAACTTACACACTGATCTGAAATTACATAAGCCATAGTAAATTCCTCCTTTAATATCTCTGAGATATATCGTATATCTCGCTTACATAGATATATACTACACCTAATCTGTGTAAATAAACAAGAGTAAATCTTTATAGAGAAGCTAATACTTCTACAGCATTTGAATCGATTACGACCTCTCCGTGTTCTTTAATTGCGGCCTTTGCAGGAGCATTAAGAATAACCGGAGTATCGAAATCGGCAAGTACAGCGCTCGTCTTATCAAGTTTCTCTGAAACAGATGTTGTATAGGTCAAATCTAATATAAGCTCGTTTGTGTCAGCAAATCGTGTCAGTTTACTCTCACCATTAAATGTAGGTGATAAAACTTTTGCAACATTAATCAAATCATCCATAGATTCGAAAACAAACAGATTATTAGTCAATTCTGTTTCTGCAGAAATAGTACCGGGACGATCGATCTTAGTCTTCTTTCTGCCAACAAAGGATTTGTATAAATCAGATGGGTCAAATGTCGGTACTGACATATCTTCACCATCAGAGATGACCGGAACGGCAATGTCTGATTTAGAGAATTCAGCAAAGCGTGTATCTAACTCATCCGGAAAATTATCCTTTGTAATTACGATATCTATAGATTCATCTTCGCTCGGAATAGCTTCAATAGTTAAAGCATCGTTTTCCTGAGAGAAGTTGAAGCGTTCTTTAGCAGATTTGAGTACCTCACTAAAGAGGCGTTTGGTTGCATTAGAACCATACCTGAGATCAGATGGCAAAATCTGTCGTTGCTCTAGATCTTCCTTGGTGATGGTACATTTGATTTGCTTTTCGTTAAGTCGTTGTAATTTCAATGACATCACCTTACTTTCTAAATAATATTAGGTATGAAAATTATAAGTATTTTACGTATCAAAGTAAAGTTTCACATTATAAATATTGAATAAAGAAATACGCCAAATTCGGAAACATATCTTAAATGTTGTGGAGGTGTATTGAAGCCTGTTTTTAGCTGTGTTATAAGGGAAATATGTCTAGTCGTTATCATATACCACAGATTGGATAAGCGATTTAACGACAGTAACTATTAGGGATTTTGAATCGTAATAATTTACGTAGGAGGGAAGGCGCTTATGGATTAGGGATGAATAATAAATGAAGGTTATTATGTACTCATCAAAACAAAGTCTATTTATGTTCGATGTCAATTCTGCCGTTTAATAACCTTCACACAGGAGAAACAAAAGCTCTTTGGTGTATACCAGAGGGCTTTTTCTATTACTTTGAAATAAAGGTATGTTATAATGACTCTGTATACAGTAAAGAAAGGCATTAAATATGAATTCTAAATCTAAAAATAACTTTATGATAATCTCACTCGTATTAGCTGTATTTGTAATACTTGGAGCTTTTATCGTAGTTCGTAAATATGCGCCATCAAAGGAAAGAATGAAGCTTAATGATTATTTTAATGTTTCAGGAAATGAGATGGCTGTAATAGTCGATGGAGCGTTTGATAAACCACAGGAAGGCGCTCACCAGGCTGGCAGACTTGAAAATGGCAGTGTATATTTGAATCTGTCTTTTTTCAAGACAAAAGTAGATGATGGTTATGTTTATGATAACGTCGAGAAGGTTTTGAGATATACAACAGATAAAAATGTAGTAAGTGTCAATGCCGGTGAGAAGAAATATACAGTCGATAAAACATCGAAATCCTTTGATAAAGAGATTTTAAAAGATATCGATGGAGAGGCTTATATTTCGGCTGATTGGGCAAAGAATTATTCAGATTTTCAGTATACGACACAGAAGAATCCGAATCGTGTAATTATTGAGAATGCTGGCTGGAAGAAAAAAGTAGCAGCTATCAGAAAGAATACTTATGCGCGTAGATTTGGCGGTTTAAAGAGCAAGATTCTCGCAGATGTAAAGAAAAATGATAGCGTTGTTATCATTGATGATTACGGTAAGTGGAGCAAGGTCGTAACTTCAGACGGTGTAATAGGATGTGTTGAGAATTCAAAACTGAAGGATATTACAGATAAGAAGACAAAAGCGACACTTGAGAAGAGAGAGTTTAAACATAAGAAGGCTTTTAAAAAGCATTCTATTATTTTAGCCTGGGCACAGGTGACAAATCAGGCAGCAAACTCAAATGCGATGAAGAAACTGGATGATTTGTCTATGGTTAATGTTATTTCACCTACATGGTTTTATATTGCAGATGCAAAGGGTAATGTAGGAAATCGTTCTAGCAGAGAATTCGTAAATTATGCACATTCAAAAGGGAAAAAAGTCTGGGGACTGATTTCTAACTTTGAGGATGCAAGTATAGATACTGCTTCTGCATTGAACAGAGTTTCTGCCAGAGATAATCTGGTGGATCAGACTATAGCAGCTGCTATTGCGTCTGGTGTAGATGGAATCAATGTTGATTTTGAACAGATTAGTGAAAATGAAAAAGACGGTTATCTTGAGTTTATTAAGGAACTTTCTTTAAAGTGTAAAAAGAATGATTTAGTTTTATCTGTTGATAATTATGTACCTACAGCGGCTAGCGCACATTACAATAGAGCTGTTCAGGCAAATTATGCGGATTATGTAGTTGCGATGGCATATGATGAACATTATGCAGGTTCAAAAGAAGCTGGATCTGTTTCATCTTATCCATTTGTAAGAGATGGAATTAAGGCTACTCTTAAGGAAGTACCAAAGGAACAGCTCGTTTTAGCTCTTCCATTCTATACCAGAATCTGGTGTACAGAAGATGGAACTGTAACCAGTGAAGCCGTTGGAATGAATAATCAGTATGAGAAATTCGGAGTAAAAGGCGGCGATACAAAGTGGCTTTCTAAAGAGTGTCAGAATTATGGAGAATACAAATCTGGTAATAAGCTTTATCAGTGCTGGTTTGAAGATTCAAAGTCACTTGGAAAAAAGATGGAACTTGTAAACAAGGAAAATCTGGCAGGTGTAGCTTTCTGGAAATTGGGATTAGAAAGTGATGATGCCTGGGTTACAGTACTGAATTATTTTGCTGAGAAATAGGAAAGAAGCGATTAGAGTGTTAACAAAGAAAATCAAGTTAAATAGAAATGATGATAAATGGGAGTTTGGGGAAGCACTGGAAATAATTCGAAACGGAGGGCTTGTAGCTTTTCCTACTGAGACAGTTTATGGTTTAGGCGGTGACGCAATAAATCCGGAAGCGTCAAAAAAGATTTATGCAGCAAAGGGTAGACCATCAGATAATCCATTAATCGTACATATACATGATTTTTCCGAGTTGGAAGCAATCGCATCCGAGGTACCAGAAGATGCAAGAAAGCTAAATGAAGCTTTCTGGCCGGGGCCGTTAACGATGATTGTAAAGAAGAATGAGGTAATTCCTTATGAAACAACTGGTGGAATAGACACGGTTGCGGTAAGAATGCCTTCACATCCGATAGCCAGAGCTTTTTTGACAGAGAGTAATGTCATGATAGCGGCGCCTAGTGCGAATACATCAGGTCGTCCTAGTCCTACCACCGCACAGCATGTAGAGGCTGATTTGGATGGAAAGATAGATTGTATTATAGATGGAGGAAGTTGTGATATTGGCTTGGAATCCTCTATTATTGATTTATCTACAGATGTACCGACGATACTGCGTCCGGGTTATATTAATAAAGAAATGTTTGAAGAGGTTCTGGGAAAAGAAGTCGTTATCGATCCAGCGATTATTGATGCGAATGCAAACAAAGGTTTAAGACCCAAAGCTCCTGGAATGAAGTATAGACATTACGCTCCAAAGGCAGATCTCACAGTAGTAGAAGGTGACTCCGATAAAGTTGTAGCGAAAATCAACGAGCTTGCAAGATCTGCAAGAGAAGCAGGAAAGAAGGTCGGTATCGTAGCTACAGATGAAACAAAGAATCTATATTCAGGAGATTATGTAGTAACTATCGGTGAGAGAAACGATGAGAGCTCTATAGCAAAACATCTTTATGGTGTACTTAGAGATTTTGATGATATGGATGTAAATGAAATCTATTCAGAAAGCTTTGGAACACCTAAGCTTGGTATGGCGATTATGAATAGACTTTTAAAAGCAGCAGGACATCAGGTGATTAAAGTTGATTGATTTAAAAAAGGTCAAAAAATTAATATTTGTCGATATGCATGCTACGACGAGAGCTCCGATGGCAGCTGAAATTTTTAGATATAATCTTTTTACAGAAGAGGATATCAATCGAGAATTTCAGATTCTGTCGAGAGGCGTTGTGGTCAATTTCTCTGAGCCTATGAATCAAAAGGCGGAGGCTGTGCTCGCGGGTAATGATATTTATTTCAAAGAGTATCAGTCAAAGGAATTTGATCCGGAGGAAGTAAACGATAATACTCTTGTTTTAGCTATGGACAGTGATGTGAGGGATATCTTGCTTGATAAGTATTCTGAACTGAACGAAGATAATACTGTAGTATTGGCTTTTTTCGTAGGAGAAGAACTTGAAACGATGGATCCGTATGGTGAGCCTATAGTAAAATACGGATTATGCTTTGAGGCCTTAAAAGAGACTACGAAAAACTTGTTGTTGAAATTAGAAAATGGAGAAGGCAATGAGTGATAAGAGGACTGATTATATTAGCTGGGATGAATACTTTATGGGAGTTGCTTTTTTGTCAGGAATGCGTTCAAAGGATCCGAACACACAGGTAGGTGCTTGTATAGTTTCCGCTGACAACAAGATTCTCTCAATGGGTTATAACGGTTTCCCGATGGGGTGCTCAGATGATGAGTTTCCATGGGCGAGAGAAGGAAATCCGCTTGAAAACAAATATTTTTATTCGACTCACAGCGAATTAAATGCTATATTAAATTATAGAGGCGGTTCACTTGAAGGAACAAAGATGTATGTTACTCTGTTCCCGTGTAATGAATGCGCCAAAGCGATAATTCAATCTGGAATAAAAGAATTGATATACGATAGTGACAAGTATGAGAAGACACCTTCAGTTATCGCATCAAAGAAAATGCTTTCTGCCGCTGGAATTTCGGTAAGAAAATACGAGAGAACGGGTAGAGAAGTAAAAATTAACTTGTAATTTTACGTTGAAAGGGTTATCGTGAAAAAAAGAGAAACTCAAAACATATTAGAAATGCTTGCTTTGGTTGGGCAGATAACAATAACGATGCTCGTGCCAATAGTGGGATGCACATTTATTGGTTATCTAATCGGGGAATATTTTAATGCCGTATGGATAACCATTATCTTTTTTTTCATTGGTTCTTTGTCGGGTTTTTTGAGTATTTATAAGTTAGTAAAGAAATATATAAAATGATAAAAGCGTTAAAGAGAATAAATGAAGGTCTTCCAGCCTTAATAGGCGGAATGGTTGTATATTCCATTCTAGTAGAAGTCGTCGGAATATGGTTTACTGATAATAAAGTCCAGTTTACTGTTGGACTTTTGGTAGGTAGCGCGTGTGGTATTTGGATGGCTATCAATATTGCCTCTGTACTGTTAGATACAGTACGTCTAGGCGCAAATCCCAAGATGGTTGCAGCAAAAGCTGCTTTAAGATATATCATCATAGCGGCAATTTTGATTATTATGATGGTATTTCATATAGGTTCATTGATTTCGGCATTCCTAGGGGTCTTTGGACTTAAAATAAGTGCATATGCACAACCATTTATTCATCGCATCATCCTGAAAGACTGGGAAGATGAGGTGGAGACGGAGCAGGAAATTGTGGGAAACCACGATTTGGAGATTTCCGAACCTGCTGATAATAATGACTAGTTTTCTTAATTCGGAAATTAGAATAATGCATTGGAGGTGAAAGCTTTGGAGACAATCTTATTGTCGTCGGCCGCAGACATTGATTTCATGATCCATGGTTTGATTAAATACAAGCTATTTGGTCAGACTGTCTGGATTACTACGTCACATGTTTGTATCCTCATCGCATTCCTGACGCTTGTGATTTTTGCATGTGTCGCTGGAAAAAAGATGAAGAGTGCGACCGAAGTACCCGATGGATTCCAGAATGTTCTGGAACTGATCGTGGAAACTCTCGATGGTATAGTCGAGGGAGGCATGGGAAAAAATGCTCCAGTGTTCCGAAATTACATCGAAACAATATTTATCTTTATATTGTTTAGTAATCTTTCGGGTTTGTTAGGATTAAGGCCACCTACAGCCGATTACGGAACTACACTGGCGTTAGCATTGATTACCTTTGTAATGATTCACTTTAACAAGATAAAGAATCATTCTGCAAAGGAACTGTGGGTAGACCTCACATCACCTATGCCGGCATGGTTACCTTTATGGTTACCAATCAATGTGATTAGTGAAATAGCAGTTCCTATTTCATTGTCACTCCGTCTTTTTGCAAACGTATTATCGGGTGTAATTATTGAAGCCCTGTTATACGGAATGCTATCAAAAATTGCATATGTTTGGCCTGCCGCACTGCATCTGTATTTTGATATATTCTCAGGTGCAATTCAGACATACGTATTCTGTATGCTTACAATGACCTATGTTAATCAGGCTGTTGATAACGAAGATGAAGCAGAAGCGTAAAAAAAGAAAACTAAGTAATCTTTTAGGAATAATAATTTTAAGTACCTTAACAAAAGGAGGACAAAAACATGAACATTTCAGGACAGGATTTGATTTTAGCTTGCTCTGCTATCGGTGCAGGTCTCGCAGTAATCGCAGGTATCGGACCTGGTGTAGGTCAGGGTATCGCAGCTGGTTATGCTGCTAACGCAGTAGGAAGAAACCCAGGTGCTCAGGGTAAGATCATGACAACTATGCTTCTTGGACAGGCCGTAGCCGAGACAACAGGTCTTTATGGTCTTCTTGTTGCACTTCTTCTGATGTTCGTTAAACCACTCGTAGGTTAATAGGCGTTTAAAAGGCATTTAGAAAGGAGGAAGAAAACCGGCTATGTCAAGATTATTTAACTTGGATTTTCAGCTTATTCATGATGCGTGTATCGTATTAATCTCTGTTTTCTTCCTGTTCCTAATCTTATCGAACAAGTTATTTAACCCTGTTCGAAAGATGCTTGAAGATCGTAAGAATAAGATCAAAAGCGAGCTGGAAAACGCATCAACCGACCAGGAAGAGGCTAGAAAGCTTCGCGAAGAATATGAAGCTAAATTAGCAGAAGCTAATAAAGAAGCAGAAAGTATTCTTCAGGAAGCTAGAAAGAAAGCCCAGCTAAATGAGGAACGGATTCTGAAGGAAGCTAAAGAAGAAGCTTCACAGATCAGAAAGAGAGCTTTTGAAGAAGCTAAATTAGAGCAGAGTCGTGTTCAAGATGAAATCAAACAGCAGATGGTTACTGTTGCTGCAGCTATGGCAGCGAAGGTCGTTTCATCAAAGATAGACGCGACTGTACAGGACGAACTTGTTGACGAAACATTGAAAGAAATGGATGGTTCTACATGGCAAGATTAGTATCTGAAGTATACGGAGATGCCCTGTACGAATTGGCTCTGGAATACAAAGATAGAACAGATTCTTTTTTCGAAGAAGCTGATGAACTTCTGAAGATTTTCAATGAAAATCCAGAATTCATACAGGTTATGGTACATCCAAATGTATCTAGTGAAGAAAAGCAGAAGCTTTTAGATGATACATTCGCAGGAAAGATTTCTGATGAAGTACTGGGCCTGTTTCATGAATTAGAAGGAAAAGGGCATTTTTCCGAAGTAAAGAATGTATTGAATTATTTCTGTGAGAAAATCAGAGAGTATCGTCGTATAGGTCGTGCCTCTGTAATCACACCAATGGAGCTTGCATCTGACAAGAAACAGGAAGTGCAGAAGAAGCTTCTTGAAACAACCAGTTACAAGTCGTTGGATATCGAATATTCAGTAGATAGTTCATTAATCGGTGGTATGATTATTCGTATTGGTGATCGAGTTGTGGATAGCAGTATTAAGTCTAAACTTGAGAAGTTATCTCATGAGCTATCAAGAATACAGTTAAAGGTAGGTGAGACGGATTCATGAATTTGAGACCTGAAGAAATTAGCTCTGTAATCAAAGAGCAGATGAAAAGATATGCCTCAAAGCTTGAGGTAAGTGATGTCGGAACTGTAGTTCAGGCTGCAGACGGTATCGTTAGAGTTCATGGACTCGCCAACGCAATGCAGGGAGAGCTTCTCGAGTTCCCTAATGAAGTTTATGGAATGGTTATGAACCTGGAAGAAGACAACGTAGGTGCCGTTCTTTTGGGTAGTGCTGAGTCTATCAGTGAAGGTGATTCAGTTAAAACAACAGGTCGAGTTGTAGAGGTACCTGTTGGCGATGCATTGCTTGGACGTGTCGTAAATGCGTTAGGTCAGCCAATTGATGGTAAAGGACCTATTGAAACAGATAAGTATCGTTTGATTGAGCGAGTAGCTCACGGTGTTATCGATAGAAAGTCTGTAGATACACCTCTTCAGACAGGTATTAAAGCTATCGATTCTATGATTCCTATCGGTAGAGGTCAGCGAGAGTTGATCATCGGAGATAGACAGACAGGAAAGACAGCTATCGCTATTGATACTATTATCAACCAGAAGGGGCAGGGCGTTAAGTGTATCTATGTTGCCATCGGTCAGAAGGCATCTACAGTAGCTACACTTGTAAAGACTCTTGAAGAGCACGGGGCTATGGACTATACAGTAGTAGTTTCAGCTTCTGCTAGTGAGCTTGCTCCATTGCAGTATATTGCTCCTTATGCTGGTTGTGCTATGGGTGAAGAGTGGATGGAAAAAGGCGAAGATGCTCTGATCATTTATGATGATTTGTCAAAGCATGCTGCAGCTTACCGTACACTATCACTTCTTCTTAAGAGACCACCAGGACGTGAAGCTTTCCCTGGAGATGTATTCTATCTCCACTCAAGACTTCTTGAGAGAGCATCTCGTCTAAGCGAAGAGTTAGGTGCAGGATCACTTACAGCTCTTCCTATTATTGAAACACAGGCTGGTGACGTATCAGCTTATATCCCTACAAACGTTATCTCTATTACAGATGGTCAGATCTATCTGGAAACAGATGCGTTTAATGAAGGTTTTAGACCTGCTATCAACGCCGGTCTTTCAGTATCCCGAGTAGGTGGTGCTGCTCAGACAAAGGCTATGAAGAAAATCGCTGCTCCTATCCGAGTTGAGCTCGCTCAGTACAGAGAGTTGGCAGCGTTTGCACAGTTTGGTTCAGAACTCGATAAGAGTACAGCTGAACAGCTTGCACAGGGTGAGAGAATCAGAGAAATGCTGAAACAGCCTCAGTATTCTCCACTTCCAGTAGAGAAGCAGGTTATGATTATCTATGCAGCTACAAAGAAATATCTGCTCGATATTCCTGTAGAAGATGTTCTCGCATTTGAGAATGCACTCTTCGAGCTCGTAGATACAAAGTATCCTGAAATAGCCAACTCTATCAGAGAAGAAAAAGTTATCAATGAAGAAACTGAGAAAACTCTGATTAAAGCTATTGAAGAATGTAAGAAATCATACAAATAACAGAGCGCATTAATGGTAGAGACCAAAAGGTGGTGAAGTACTCATGGCCTCAATGAGAGATATTAAACGTAGAAAAACAAGTATTTCCAGCACACAGCAGATTACAAAAGCTATGAAGCTTGTATCTACGGTAAAATTACAACAGGCCAGAGCGCATGCCGAAGAGACGGATCCATATTTCCAGAATATGTACAAGACAGTATCTTCACTGTTGAGTACAGCAGGTGAAATAAACAATCCATATCTTAAGAAGCAGGATTCACCGGTAAAAGCTGTTATTGCGATTTCCTCAAACAGAGGACTTGCCGGAGGATACAACAGTAACTTGGTTAAAGAAATCATGAATGCTGTTCCTAAGGAAAATGCGCTCATATACTCAATAGGACATAAGGGATCAGAAATTCTCACTGCTAGAGGATACGAAATGGGACCGGATTTCTCAGATGTAATCGAGTCACCTAAGTATGAAGATGCGATGGATATTTCCAGATCAATCCTTAAAGACTATGAGGAAGGCAAGATAGGTGAGATTTATCTCGCTTATACACATTTTAAAAACACGGTTTCTCATGAACCTCGTGTTATCAAGTTGCTTCCTGTGGAATTGCAGGAAGATGAAGGACAGGACACAGAAGAATATGTACCATCAAAGAATGATGTACCTATGAACTTTGAACCTAGTCCTGAAGAAGCATTGGATCTGATCATTCCTAAGTATGTTACAAGCTTGCTATATGGCGGACTCGTAGAGTCTGTAGCGAGTGAGAACGGCGCTAGAATGACAGCAATGGATTCTGCAACAAGCAATGCAGAAGAAATGATTGAAGACTTAACACTCAAATATAACAGAGCAAGACAGGGAAATATTACCCAGGAGCTTACGGAGATTATCGCCGGAGCATCTGCTCTGTCTTAAAGGAAGGGAGTGATATAACAGTATGGCTGAAAAAAATATTGGCAAAATCACTCAGGTCATCAGTGCCGTACTCGACATCAAATTTTCAGAAGGTAATCTTCCGGAAATTAATGATGCTATTAATATTCCAACAGCAGATGGTGGAGTACTAGTAGCAGAGGTCGCACAGCATCTGGGAGATAATGTTGTACGAGCCGTAGCTCTCGGTCCTACAGATGGACTTAAGCGTGGAATGGACGCGGAAGCTACAGGTGCACCTATTAAGGTTCCAGTTGGTGAAAAAACACTGGGAAGAATGTTTAATGTACTTGGAAGACCTATCGATGAGAAACCTGCACCTGATGCAGAAGAACATCTTCCAATTCATAGACCAGCTCCAGCATTCGAAGAGCAGTCAACTTCAGAAGAAATGCTTGAGACAGGTATCAAGGTCGTAGATTTGCTTTGTCCATACCAGAAGGGTGGAAAAATCGGTCTATTTGGTGGTGCCGGAGTAGGAAAGACAGTACTTATCCAGGAGCTTATTCACAATGTAGCTACTGAGCACGGTGGATATTCTGTATTCACAGGTGTAGGAGAGCGTACACGTGAAGGTAACGATTTGTACTATGAAATGGCAGAATCAGGAGTTATTGATAAGACTTGTATGGTATTCGGTCAGATGAACGAACCACCTGGAGCTCGTATGAGAGTTGCTCTTACAGGTCTTACAATGGCAGAGTATTTCCGTGATTACTCAGGAAAAGACGTACTTCTGTTCATTGATAATATCTTCCGTTTCACACAGGCAGGTTCAGAGGTTTCAGCGCTTCTTGGACGTATGCCTTCAGCCGTAGGTTACCAGCCTACACTTCAGACTGAGATGGGTGCTCTTCAGGAGCGTATTACATCTACAAAGAATGGATCAATTACATCTGTACAGGCTGTATATGTTCCTGCGGATGACCTTACTGACCCAGCGCCAGCAACAACTTTCGCTCATTTGGATGCTACAACAGTACTTGAGCGTTCTATCGCTGAGCTTGGTATTTACCCGGCGGTTGACCCACTCGCATCTACATCACGTATTCTTGATCCACTTATCGTTGGTAAAGAACACTTTGAAGTAGCTCGTGGAGTACAGGAGATTCTTCAGAAATACAAGGAATTGCAGGATATCATCGCTATTCTGGGTATGGATGAACTTTCAGAATCAGATAAGCTTGTAGTAAGCCGTGCGAGAAAGGTTCAGAGATTCCTTTCTCAACCGTTCTTCGTAGCAACTCAGTTCACAGGTCTAGAAGGAAAGTACGTTCCTATCGGAGAAACTGTACGTGGATTTAAGGAAATCCTGGAAGGACATCTTGATGATGTTCCAGAAGGTTTATTCCTCAATGCAGGTACAATTGATGAAGTTAAAGAACGTGCTGCGAAAGGATGATGACTTTTGGCAGAGAAAGAATTTAATGTAAAGATCATAACTCCAGATCGTATTTTCTACGATGGAAAAGCTTCTATGGTAGAATTTAATACAACTGAGGGAGAGATCGGTGTGTATCCGGAACATATTCCGCTTACAACTATTCTTTCTCCAGGAGTATTAACAATCCACGAGAATAGCGGTGTAAAAACTGCTGCTCTCCATTCTGGATTTGCTGAGATTCGTGAAGATAGAGTTACATTCTTAGCAGAAATCGCAGAATGGCCGGATGAAATCGATGTTAGACGAGCTGAGCAGGCTGAAAAGCGTGCCAGAGAGCGTCTGACTGGTCATAAGATTGATGTTGATACAGCTAGAGCTGAGCTTGCGCTTAAGAGAGCGCTTGCTAGAGAATCGACAGCATCTAAGAGATAAAGATCTGTTAAAAAAATCCCTTCTTATCGGAATAAGCCGATAAGAAGGGATTTTTTCTTATATTTTAAAATGAACGAATGTCGTCATCGTCGGTTGTGCTTTTATCAATATTTCTAATTTCTACTTCATAACTAAAATCTGGAAGTGAAACTGTTACAATATCGCCTACTTTATGCCCGAGGATGGCTTTGCCAAGAGGAGACTCCATGTCAAGTCTGCCATCCAGAGAATTGCTGCGAATAGATGTTGTAAGCTTATAGGTTTCTTCGCAATCATCATCAGGATAGTAGAGTGTTACGGTGTTGTTTAGACCTACCTCGTCCTGAGAAGATGAGTCGTCGATTATAGTTGCGTTTTTAAGCATTCTTTCGAGATAACGGATACGAGATTCATTCTGATTACGCGCTTTTTTAGCGGCGTGATATTCGAAATTCTCACTTAAATCTCCGTGGGAGCGTGTTTCCTTTACTTCTTCTAGAAGCTCATGCCTCGTTACGGTAGTTCTTTCGTGAATTTCTTTTTTTATCTTTTCAACGTCAGATTTTGTTAATTTCTCACCCATAGTAACCTCTAAAAAATAGAACGGAGTCGGTGGGATTCGAACCCACGTGCCAGAAAACTGACAACTTGATTTCGAGTCAAGCTCGTTATGACCACTTCGATACGACTCCTGATTTGTCACGAAACAAATAAATATTACATTAATTCAAGTTATCTTTCAAGTATTAGGATTATAAGGAAAGAATATGCTATAATTACGTTTAAAGAAGTTTTTGAGGAAGGAGAAAATGGGGATGGACAAACAGAGTTTTAAACTTCCGAAGAGTTTTGAAATTAAGAATCCACTTGATAGCGTGGAATTGTCTTTCAACAAAAAGGATGAGACTAGAGATTTGTTTATGTTACATGGCAATCTGGCTACAAATGGCTATGATTGGTGGTGGCATAGCTTTACCGGTAGAGATGAAGAAACCGGAGAAGAGAAATCTTTTTTCATAGAGTTCTTTGCTATAAATCCGGAACTAGGGGGAGCAGAGCCGGTATTTGGACAGCTTCATGCTAATCAGGAAAAAGGTATTAAACCTTCATATTTGATGGTAAAAGCAGGAACATGGGGAGAAGATGCTTCTCAGTTACACAGATTCTTTGGATGGGATGAAGTAGATATTAAAGACGAAGTTCCTTTTCACGTTAGTGCGGATAACTGTTTCCTTTCAGAATCACGTACTTTAGGAAAAGTCGCTATTACAAAGGGTGAAAGCGAAGATCATCCTGAGTATATGTGTGATTATGGTGAAATGGTATGGGATCTGAAGATAGATAAGAAAATCGCTTTTAATGTAGGTTATGGCGCAAGCAAGTTCCTGCGAGAAGTGGATGTATTTGAAATGTTCTGGCATGCGCAGGGAATGAAGACTGCATATAGCGGTTTTGTTACTTGGAATGGTAGAAAGTATTTAGTAGATCCTGAGACTTGTTATGGATATGCAGATAAGAATTGGGGATCTGATTTTACATCGCCATGGATTTGGTTGTCGTCAAATCATCTGGTAAGCAATATTACTGGAGAAGAATTAAAGAATTCTGCTTTTGATATAGGTGGAGGAAAACCTAAAGTCGGACCATGGAGTATAGATGGAAAAATTCTGGGCGCTTTCTGGCATGAAGGCGAAGCTTATGAGTTTAATTTTTCAAAGTTCTGGACTCTTACAAAGACGAAATTCACATGTAAGGAGACTGGTGATAAACTTCATTGGAAGGTGCTGATGGAAACTCCGGTTGCTAAGTTGGTTGTAAGTGCCGTATGTAAAAAGAGCGACATGTTGAAGATTAATTATGAGGCACCGGACGGTTCAAAGAAACACAATAATCTGTGGAACGGTGGAAATGGCACCGGTGTTATCAAGTTATATAAGAAAAAAATATCAGTGAAAAACAAGTGGAAATGGGAACTTGTTGATGATATGAAGGCCTATAATATAGGCTGTGAGTATGGAGAGTATTAAGGTTTTGTATTAAATGGGAGGACTAACATGTTAGAAAATCTAGAGCCAAAAAAGGTATTTGAGTTTTTTGAGGAATTGACAAAGATTCCTAGACCATCATATAAAGAGAAACAGGTAAGTGATTTCCTCGTTAAATTCGCTGAGGAAAGAGGTTTGGAGCATTATCAGGATAAGCTGGGAAACGTAATTATCATCAAAGAAGCTGCTCCGGGATATGAAAATGAAGTTCCAGTAATCCTTCAGGGTCATATGGATATGGTTTGTGAGAAAGAACCTGGCGTTGATAAGGATATGGATAAAGAGGGCGTAGATGTAGACTACGATGATAAGTTTGTATTTGCAAAGGGTACAACTTTAGGCGGCGATGATGGAGCTGGCGTAGCTTATTGTATGGCTCTTCTCGATGATAAGGAACTTAAGGCACCTAGAATCGAAGTAGTAGTTACTGTAGCTGAAGAAATCGGAATGGATGGTGCTACAGATATTGATCTGTCTATGCTCAAAGGAAAGAGACTTATCAATCTCGACTCTGAAGAAGAAGGAATCTTTTGCGTGGGATGTGCCGGAGGAAGTAGCGTAGAGATTTCCTACGAAGGTAAAAAAGAGAAAGCAAAGGGAGAAATCCTCGAGTTTAACTATGGCGGATTTACAGGTGGACATTCAGGCTCAGAGATTATCAGAGGTGGAGCAAATGCTGTATTGGCTTTGGCTAGAGTAATAGCTACAGTTGCTGCATCAAAAGATATTAGAATTGAATCTGTTACATGTAACGGTAAAGACAATGCTATCGCTAGAAGCGCATCAGCTAGATTATTGGTTTCAGAAGCTGATAAGGTAGATATAGTGGAGGCACTTCTCGATGAGGCAGAAAAAATAAATGATGAATTTGCGACTACAGATCCGGAAGCAGAAGCTACTGTTCTGATGGATGGTGAAGTGGAGACAGAAGTATTCACTAAAGAAGAAAGCATGAAGATTGCTACTTTGATTCTCGCTGAACCAAACGGTATTGTAGCTATGAGCCACGATGTAGAAGGAATGCCAGAGACATCTCTTAATGTAGGTGTACTTTCTACAGAAGGAAATAAGGTAACTATGGTTTATGCTGTTCGTTCATCGGTAGAAACTGCTAGAGAAGCATTAGAGAATCGCATGAATTATATTGCTGATGCCTTTGGCGCTGTATATAAGAAAAACAGCCCTTATCCAGCATGGGAATATAGAAAAGACTCTCCACTTAGAGATAAGATGGTTGAAATCTATACAGAAATGTATGGTACAGCACCAGAAGTAGTAACTATTCACGCGGGAGTAGAATGCGGTATTCTGGTTCAGAAGATTGAAGGTCTAGATTCTATTTCAATAGGACCAAACCTTTATGACGTACATACACCTGCAGAAAAGTTGGATATTGAATCCACTAGAAGAACATTTGAATATGTTAAGAAAGTACTTGAAACAAAATAATCCAGAGTCCAGGGGGTGCTCTAGAAAGGAGAAGGGTATGAAAATCGGAATGCTTACAAGTGGAGGCGATTGCCAGGCTTTAAATGCTGCAATGCGCGGAGTTGTTAAAACATTATGTAATTTTGACGACAAGCTTACTATTTATGGATTTCTGAATGGTTACCAGGGATTAATCTATGGAAACTATAAGGAAATGAAAAAGAATGATTTTTCAGGACTCCTTACACGCGGAGGAACTATACTGGGTACTTCACGTACTCCTTTCAAGGAGATAGATATTCCTACGATAGATGGAATAGATAAAGTAAAGGCTATGAAAGCCACATATAAAAAGCTGAAGTTGGATTGTCTGGTAATTCTGGGTGGAAATGGCACACAGAAAACAGCAAATCGCTTGAGAGAAGAAGGTTTGAATGTTATTCATCTTCCAAAGACTATCGATAATGATATCTATGGAACTGATATTACATTTGGTTTCTACAGTGCTATCGATATAGCAACTAGAGCGATTGATTGTATTCATACAACAGCAGCTTCTCATAACCGAGTATTTATCGTAGAAGTTATGGGACACAAGGTAGGTTGGCTTACTTTATATGCTGGAATAGGAGCTGGAGCAGATGTGATTCTGATACCAGAGATTCCGTATGATCTAGATAAAGTAATAAGTGCGATTGAAAAAAGACATAGTGAAGGAAAGCACTTTACTATACTTGCGGTCGCTGAAGGTGCGATTTCAAAAGAACTTGCTAAACTTCCGAAGAAAGAACGCAAGAAGATAATTGCAGATTCCAAATATCCGTCTGTATCATATGATATTGCAGACAAGATTCAGCAGAAGACAGGTATGGAAGTTCGAGTAACTGTTCCAGGACATATGCAGCGTGGTGGGGAGCCGGATGCGTATGATAGAATTCTCTGTACCAGATTAGGAGCAGCTGCTGGAAGAGCTATTTTGGACAAGGATTTTGGAAATATGATTGCTATAGTAGATGGTGAAACAAAGAGAGTTCCACTGAAAGACGTAGCAGGTAAATTGAAAGTAGTAGATCCTGAAAGTTCTATAGTAAAAGAAATTAGGGATTTAGGAATTAGTTTTGGAGATTAGTTTATATGTCATATTTGGCGCTGTATAGAAAATTCCGACCAACTGTTTTTTCAGATGTTAAGGGTCAGGATCATATAATAACAGCACTCAAAAACCAAATAAAGAACGATAGAATCGGTCACGCTTATATTTTTACAGGAACCAGAGGAACCGGTAAGACAACAGTTGCAAAGATATTTGCAAGGGCTGTAAATTGTGAGCATCCGCTGGAGGATGGTAGTCCCGACAATGAATGCGAGCTTTGTCAGAAGATATTAAAGGGCACATCGATGAATGTAATCGAAATCGATGCAGCCTCGAATAACAGCGTTCAAAATATCAGGGATATTATCGATGAGGTTTCATATCCTCCGACAGAGGGAAAATATAAGGTATATATTATCGATGAGGTACATATGCTTTCAGCAGGTGCATTTAATGCGCTACTGAAGACATTAGAAGAACCACCATCATATGTAATTTTTATCCTCGCAACGACTGAGAATCATAAGATTCCGATTACTATCAAATCCAGATGTCAGAATTATGATTTTCACAGAATTTCTGTAGAAATGATACGCGACAGAATGAGAGAATTGATGGATATCGAGAAAATCGATATTGAGGACAAGGCTCTCGATTATATTGCGAAAGCCGGAGATGGCTCTATGCGTGATGCATTGTCAATTCTGGACGAATGTGTTTCTTTTTTCCATGATAAAAAGATTACGTATGAAGATATTCTGTCGATCCTCGGTGCAGTGGATGAGACTCTGTTTACAAGTCTGTTTACGAAGATTCAGAATTCTGATTCGAAAGGTGCAATAGACCTGATAGAAAAAGTAGTACGTCAGGGACAGGAATTGGGCCAGTTCGTTTTAGATTTTACATGGTATCTGAGAAATCTATTGCTGGTAAAAAATATGCCTAATGCGCTGGATGTTATCGATGTTTCAAAAGAAACATACGATGCACTTAGGGAAGAAGCGGCAAAGACAGAGAACGAAGTTATAATGCGTTATATTCGAATTATGACGGATCTGTATAATGATATGAAGTATTCTTCTCAGAAGAGAATTATGCTTGAAATCGCAATAATTAAACTTGCGAAACCGGAGATGGAGAGTGATTTTGAATCTTTGGTTAATAGAATTGGAAATCTGGAAAAAGATATTAAAAACGGGGTTGTTAGCGTAGCACAGGTTTCAGATGTGAAAGCTGCTGTAAATGTAAAAACAGAGCCGGTTGAAGATTTTGATATTCACAAGATTCCGGATGCCACACCTGAAGAAGTGAAGAATGTCAGTGTAAACTGGCGTAGATTTATTGGAAGCTTACCTTCTTTTTACAAGAGTGCGGCTGAGATGATTCGAAAAGTGACTGTTTCTGAGAATGGAAAACTATTATTGCTATTTGATGAGGCAGGAATAATAGGTTATGATATTTTGACGGCAGAACTTGCTACAAAGGAATTAGAAGAAAGATTGGCTAAGTTTGCCGGAAAAAAAGTGGATTTTGAAATTAGAATTGATGATGGTCCACTGGATCAGAAATACCAGGATCCAATAGCTGTATTTGGTGAAAGTATTGGAATGGATATAGTAACAGAAGATTAGAGAAAGAGGTTTTATATTATGGCAAAAAGAGGTGGATTCCCAGGTGGTATGCCTGGAAATATGAATAATCTTATGAAGCAGGCACAGAGAATGCAGAGACAGATGGAAGAGGCTGCAAAGGAACTGGAGACTAAGGAAATAACAAAGTCAGCAGGTGGCGGAGTTGTAGAAGTAACAGTTACAGGTGCAAAGGAAATCACAAAGATTAAGATTGATCCTGAAGCTGTAGATCCTGAAGATGTAGAAACACTTGAGGATTTAATCATGGCAGCGACAAATGAAGCACTTCGTGCTATCGATGAGCTTTCACAGTCATCTATGTCAAAGTACACAGGTGGATTTGGATTCTAATAAATCCTGAAGGATTAAACGATGGATTATTATAGTAAGGAAATATCTAAGCTGATTGAGAGTCTGTCCTCTTTGCCGGGAATAGGCCCTAAGTCAGCACAGAGATTGGCTTTTCATATATTGAATATGCCAAAGGAAGATGTCAAATATATTTCAGATTCGCTTATATCCGCTAGAGAGAATGTACATTATTGTAAGATTTGCTGTACATTGACGGATCAGGATGTGTGTCCTATCTGCTCAAATGCAAAGAGAAATCATAAGCAGATTATGGTTGTCGAAGACACTAGAGATTTAGCGGCATATGAGAAAACTGGAAAGTATGAAGGAACATATCATGTCCTTCATGGAGCTATTTCTCCTATGCAGGGAATAGGTCCATCAGAGATTCGTTTGAAGGAACTTATGGTCAGACTTCAGAAAGAGGAAGTCGAAGAAGTAATTATCGCAACTAATTCTTCACTAGAAGGTGAGACAACTGCAATGTATATTAGCAAGATGATTAAACCAACTGGAATTAAAGTTACCAGAATCGCGAGTGGTGTTCCTGTCGGCGGAGATATTGAGAATATTGATGAAGTAACTCTACTTCGTGCCTTTGAAGGCAGGGTAGATTTATAATTATGGAAATCCCTTAAGTTAGAAAGACTTAGGGGATTTTTGCGTATGGAGGAGGAAGTTATGACACATTACGAGAGAATGAAGGCCGGGTTGATATACGATTCCGATAATCAGGATATACATGCTGATCAGGATCCGATGTTGGAGAAGCTGTATGATTTTAATCATACGCGACCATCCCAAATGGACAAGAGGAAAGAGATGTTAAAGGATATGTTTGCCGAAATAGGAGAGGGCTGCTATATAGAGCCTCCATTATATGCAAACTGGGGTGGAGCACATGTACATTTTGGAAAAAAGGTATATGCAAACTTTAATCTTACGATGGTAGATGATGGACATATTTACGTCGGAGATTATGTTATGTTTGGTCCGAATGTGACTGTAGTTACAGCGGGGCATCCTGTTGAGAGAACACTTCGGAACAAGGCCTGGCAGTTTAATCGTGATGTTCATATAGGAAAAAATGTATGGATAGGAGCTGGTGCAGTAGTTCTGCCGGGAGTGACTATAGGAGAAAATACAGTCATAGGAGCAGGTAGTATAGTTACAAAAGATATTCCGGCTAATGTAGTTGCTGTAGGAAATCCATGTAGAGTTATGAGAGAAATAAGCGAAAGAGATAGCGAGTATTTTTTCAAAAATGACCGAATAGACTGGGATGAAATTGAGAAATTAATATAAATCTATGTCGGATTTTGAAATCGGGTTAAGAAAAATAGTTTCGGTACCGAAATATAAGTTGTAAGATTTATCGGTTAGAAACGGATATATTAAAAATATGAATAATATGCTGAAAGAAATTTCGGACTATGTGTCACCTGTACAGGCAGGCAAGCAAGGGATAGCTGAGAAGACACAGACCTTAAAAGTAAGCGACACGGAAGTCAGGGATTTGGACAGCGCATATAGAATCACTAAGTCAGTTAGAATTCCAAATGAGAAATCACTTTCTTATGGAAAAAACGGTGAGACATTAGCTGAGGAAATAGAACGTAGAGCCAATGGAAACGAACATGACAGACTTAGTGGTTTTGTTTTGTCAAAATTGACGACTACAGGTAAAGACATGGGTCAGATGATGGAGGATGGCTATGCGCCGATGGATATGGACCCTAAAGACTTTGTCACTGTAGCAGACAAAATCAAAGTGCAGCTTGCAAAAGCCGGAGCTGACATATCTAAGATGGGTGGCATCAGTGAGAATGCTATCCAGAATATTGCGGGCTCAGACGCCGAAGTCTCCTCCATAGAAAGGCATCTGGAAGCTGAAAATCTCCCAAATGATGATTTAATAGTTAAAAAAGTGCAGGAAGCATATCAGAAATGTGATGCTATCGGTCAGAATATCGATACTACGATTTCTGAAGGGGCGGTAAAAGTTCTTATCAATAATGAAGAAGAGCCGACTATAGCTTCGGTATACAATGCAGTATTTGGAGCTGGCAGTGTAGATAATGCGCCTATAAGCGAGGCAATCGACCAGACTGAACAGAATTCTGAAATGGAAGAAGCTTTTTCAAAAGTAATCGGTCAGGCTAATCTGGAGACGGAACCTAGAAGTTTAAAGATAGCAAACTGGTTGCTAGCTAAGGAGCTCCCTGTTACAGCAAAGAATATTAAGAGTGTGAGTGAATACGAGAAACTTGAAATTCCGGATGGAATAAAACAGGTTGAAATCGTAGATGAAGCTTTAAGAGAAGGAAGAGAACCTGATCAGGCTTATCTGGTTTCGGGATATTCTATGTATGACAAGGCAGCTAAAGTAGCTGAGACTATGATAGGAATGACAAAGGAAGCGGGTATAGTTCTTCAAAAGCTGGGGGTTGATCTAGATACAACACCGATTCAGGAACTGGCAGATAAGCTTCATGAGTTAAGTCTCATGGGATTAAAGTCTGATGATGATTATAAAAAGTTCGATGATATTAGTACTCAAATAGATGAGATAAAGGAATCTCCTGTAGAAGCAATCGGAGCTTTTTATCAGCAGGGCAATCCTTTTTTCCTGAATCAGATAAAGTTCAGTGACTTCGCTGAGAAGGCTGTTTCACTAAAACAGAAACTTGAAAGTCAGGGACAGATCTTTGAAAAAATGAAGATGACCTATGAAGGCGTAGGTACAGAGGTAAGACATGATCTCGGTGACTCGCTTAAAAAGGCATTTAGAAATATCGATGATATACTGACTGATTTGCAGTTGGATGTAAGCGTTCAGAATGAACGAGCAGTTAGAATTCTGGCGTATAACCAGATAGATATTAATGTGGAGAACATTAATACTATGAAGCTGGCTGATCAGACAGTACAGAGAGTGTTTAATAATCTAAAGCCGGGTACAGTACTTCAGCTTATAAAGGAACAGAAGAATCCATTAGACTTGACTATGGAAGAGTTAAATACAGAGGCTGAGAATTCCAAGCAGGATATGAGTGGTCAGTCAGATGATGATAACTTTGCGAAATTCCTGTGGAAGATGGAGCATACAAATGGAATTACAGAGGAAGAAAGAGAAAGCTTCCTGGGAATATACAGACTGATACATCAGGTTAATAAGTCAGAGGGAGCAGTAATCGGACATCTCGTAGCTCAGCAGGTTCCTGTTACGATGAGAAATCTGATGATGGCAGTTAGAACCCGTAAAGATATGGGCCGCGAGTTTTCTGTAGATGATGGATTTGGATATACAGAAAAAGTATCCCGTTCGGATTTAAGTATTACAGAACAGATAGAAGTGGCGTTCCAGAGTGAACATATGAAGAACGCTGAAAGAATTATAGAGCCTGCAAAATTACGTCAGATTGAAGCTGATCAATCTGTGCAGGAGATGACTCCGGAAGAGTTAGATCTGTCTCTACAGCGAGTTCAGACTGACAAAGAACTTGAGAGAGAATGGTATGACAATCTCAGACAGGAGTTATTTGAAGCATCCAAGGCTGAAGCAAAGGTAGAAAATATCATTGCCAGTCTGAATATAGATGAGACACCGACAAATATTGATGCTGTAAAGAATATGCTTTATAACAACAGGAAAGTTTTTTCACAGCTTGCTACAAAACATGTAAATGATGATGGATCAGTAGTGGATGTAGAGGATCCCGACATCAGGGCGATGATGCAGCAGGTTACTGAGAGATTCGGTGAGGATTCAAAGAAGCCAGAGGAAATGGCAGAAGCTATGGAGAGACTGGCTGATATTGCAGAGCATGCAATGGATGAAGTGCTGGAAGAGAGTCGGATGAATTATATCGATATTAAATCTCTTCAGGCAGCAAAGAAACAGATGGGATTATATTCGAAACTGGCTAATCAGGATATCTATCATCTTCCTATCACAGTTGTAACAGAAAGTGGTGTTTTGACACTTAAGATTGTAAAAGGTGAAAGAAACAGAGGTTTGGTGGATATCTTTATGGAAACCGGTAGTAACTCAAACACGAGAGCAACTTTCAGAGTAAAAAAAGAAGGAGTTGTGGGAGAAATCACTTGTGATAATCAGGAAACTAGAGAATTGATGCATAGAAACAAAGATGTGATACAGAGTGCATTGAAAGAACGTGCAAAGATGGATGTTTCTCTGAGGTTTAGAAGCAGTGATTTGGACAAATCAGATTATTTTGAAGAAAATTCAAAGGTAACTGATGATGTAGAGATTGATACTAGTAGATTATATGAAATGGCAAAGGCATTCATATCTAGTCTAAAGATGTTTGGTTAGTATTAGAAAAGAGAACGCTTAATATGAGAATTAATAACAATATTTCGGCAGTAATTACAAATATGCAGTTGCTCAGAACAGAAGACAATCTTTCAAATGTAATGGAAAGATTGTCCAGTGGATTAAAAATCAATCATGCATCTGATGATCCATCTGGTATGGCTATTTCTGGAAAAATGCATACTCAGATTAAAGGCTTGAACAGAGCTTCTCAGAATGCAGGAGATGGAGTAAATGTAATCCAGACAGCTGATGGCGCATTATCAGAAGTAACAAATATGCTTCAGCGTATGCGTGAATTAGCTGTACAGGCAGCGAATGGTTTGAACTCTGCAAGTGAAAAAGAAGCTATTCAGACTGAGATTAATTCATTGAGAACTGAAATCGACAGAGTATCAAATGATACAGAGTTTAATACAAAGGCTCTTCTCGATGGATCACTGGATACTCGTGTATATGGTGAACATTTTGAAAGAATGTATGTAACTGATTCAGTTACTGCAGGTACATATACTATTACTATTAATAAGGCATCTACTCAGCCTCAGGTTACAGGTGGTTTTACAGCATCATCTGCTCCTGATGTAGCTGTTAATCAGGCTGGTACAGTCAAAATCAATGATGTAGGTGTAAAGATTACAGAAGGAATGACTGCACAGGATGTATATGAAGCGCTTCGAAGAGGTGCAGAGGAAGCTGCAGTAAAACTGAACGAAAGCCAGGATGATCCTCTTACTTTTACTTCTGAGTTCTATGGAAAGAATTCAACTCTTTCTATAACAGTAGATAATGATGATTTGAGACAGTATCTCGGAATCGATGCAGAGGTAGATGGTACTATCATTCCAGCAAATGCATCACCCGTAACTCCTGCTCAGGAAGGTATTATTAAGATTAATGATACAGAAGTAACTATTACAGCAGGAATGACTGGTGATCAGGTTCATGCAGCTATTGCAGCAGCGGCAGCAGCAGAAGGAATTACAGTAAGTGGAAATACAGATCCACTAGCTTTCGTGTCATCAAATCCTTTTAAACTGACTATTAACAACGAGAATCTTAAGTCATATTTAGGAATTAACAGTACATCATATTCAGTAGCAAAGACTGTATATGGCGAAAATGCAGATGTTACACTGACTAGAAGTGTAGTAACAGGAACATCAGTTACTGTTGGTTTTGGTAAACAGGCAACATTAGCACAGGATGGAAATCATTTTGTGATCTCTGATACACAGGGATTTGAGATGGATTTCTCTGTTGAAGCGGGATATTTGGGTGACATCAATATGGAAGTTACCGATATCGGTCCTATGACTCTTCAGATAGGTGCTAATGAGAACCAGAATATGACAGTTAGAATCCCATCAGTAAGTGCTGAGAACATGTATCTGGATACTATCGATGTTAAAAAGTCAGGTGGAGCTGAAAGAGCAATAAAGACATTGGATGCTGCTATAGCCAGAGTTAGTGAAATCCGTTCAGAAATGGGTGCTGCACAGAATCGTCTGGAGACTACAGTTTCATCGCTTGATCAGACCGATGAAAATATGAACAACGCTGTTTCTCGAATCGAGGATTCAGATATGGCTGAAGAAATGACAGAATACACAAAGTACAATGTTCTGCAGCAGGCTGCTACATCGGTTCTTTCTCAGGCAAATGAGATTCCACAGATGGCACTTCAGTTACTTCAGTAATAGAAATATGAGGCTGTAATATGACAAAGGAAATGAAACAGATTTATACAGAGCGTATTACATCGGCAAATAGATCGGAATTGATAGTGGTTCTGTATGATATATATGCAGAGTATATTTCTGAAGCTTTGAAAGCTCTTGATGACGAGGATATGGAAGTATATCGCGAAAGTGTACGAAAAGCAGAAGAGGTTTTGATACATCTTAAAGGGGATTTAGACTTTTCCTATGAAATAGCATCTCAGCTTTATGCCCTTTATGATTATTGCCATAGGAAACTGTCGGAAGCTCTATATAAGAAAGAGAAAAAAGAACTGTTAGAAGCTGAAAAGATAATGAATAACTTAAAGTCATCTTTTGACATTTTGGCGAAGGCAGATTCTTCAAAACCTATTATGCAAAATGCTGAGAAAGTAGTGTATGGAATGACATACGGAAAAAGTGATGTGAATACAACTCTACTTAAAACAGATGCTTCCAGAGGATATTACGCATAGGAAAAAATAAACAAAACACAAGTTTGTGGCAAATTAACCAGAGAAAACTTCTAAAACAAGAAGTTTTCTCTTTTTTTTGTGGATAAATGTTGAAAACTAAGTGCTTTGAGATATTAAGCGAACAGCATAGAACGAAATGACGTATGTTTTGACGTGGTAAGTCAGAAATAGTGGGGATATAATCCAGATACATTTAAAGGAGGCGTCATGTACTTGATAATTGTAGATTATCTTCTTTGTTGTGCCGCTCTATATGATATCAAAAGTGGAAAGATTCCAAACCAGATTCCTTTGGCTGTTCTTATACTTGGCGGTATTAAAAGAATTGAAGATGGAGGATTTGAAGATATCATACAGAGACCTCTAATATTGATTGTTCTATTCTCAGTATTGGTAATATCTCATCATTTAAAACTTCTAGGTGGAGGGGATGTGAAGCTTCTTTTAGTGTACACCATAACAATAGGAGTGAGGCGAGGAATAAGCGTATGCGTGCTATCGTGTCTATACTGTGCAATCTATGCTTTGCTCCTATTTTTAATCGAAGGGTCGTTATTGAGAAGGCTGGAGATACTTCTACTATATGTACGTATGTATGCGAAGGAGAAAAGGGTTCTTGAATATCCGATGGAATTTACCAGGGTAGCTTTTGGAGTATTTATCTTTGGCGCTGCAATATCGAATGATTTGTATTTAATGTTTAGAGGAGGGTGAAATGTCAGCGAAAGTGTTGATATGCGAGCAGGATGAGAGTTATTTAGATGCTTTGATAAAGTTTTTGGTATCTAGTGATTCGGCATTGAATATAACCTGCTTTTCAGATGTGAAGGGGTATATGGAAAACAAAGGATCATATGATGTGGTTCTGATGAGTAAAGAATTCTGGCTGGCACAGAATAAGAAGATACATGGAAGAATTAATATTCAGCTGACAACTGGAGATGATGAATTAATAGATGGAATCGAGCATTTGTATAAGTTCCAGAATATGCAAAAACTTCTGGAAAGACTGTGGCAGGAAGGACTGGGAGGTGGAAGAGTAGCAACAGAGGGAGGAAAAACGAGATTCGTAGGTATTATTTCTCCGTCACATCATAATCTGACGTTGCCGTTTTCGTTGGTTTATTCAAAGATATGTTGTAAATATGGAAAAGTGCTCTTTGTGGATCTGGGTTCGGAGATGGGAAATTACTTTAGCGAAGAGATGGAGAAAGATAATCTAATCGATTACATATTCGAACTTCAGGCGAACAGGAGGGATGTAGATCTCGCAAAATATACGACAAATTATAAAGGTGTCACATGTATGCTTCCAGCGCTGGATCCGGAAGAGATTTGGAGCATTACAGAAAATGATTGGAAACTTTTTGCAAGAGGTGTACGAAGTCAAAGTTTTGATGTCGTAATAATTCTGTTTGATGAGTTCTCGCAGAGTTTCTTTGATGTGGCAAATATTCTGGATGATTTGATGGTTGTCGGTAGTCAGGATGAATACTCATTAAAATGTGTGGAGCGATTCAGTCTATATCTGGCAAAGAAAAATATAGGATTGATGCCACAGAATGTAATCCTGAACAAAGATATCTGCTCACGATTTACCAGGTTTGATATAGACCGGATTATGAAAGGAAATCTGGAGGAATGGATTCGAGATGTTCGAAGAGGTGGATCAATCAGTGCAAGAGCGTGATTTGGAAAACCGTGTCCGTCAGCAGGTTAGGGAGAGAATAAGTCATCTAGATAGTCTCTCTGATGATGAACTCTTGGAGCTAATACGTGGAGAAATATCTCAGGTCGGAAAGAAAGAGGGGATTCCTCTCAATCTGAGGAATCGAATAACATTTCAGATATTTAATTCATTGCGTAAGCTGGATGTGCTTCAGAAATATATAGAAGATGAAAATATCAGTGAGATTATGGTAAATGGGTTTAATCATATCTTTCTGGAAAGAGATGGAATAGTTTATGAAGCTGAGGAGCATTTTGCTTCAGAAGAGATATATGAAGATGTGATTCAGAGAATAGTAGGTGCTAGAAACAAGATTGTAAACGAGATTTCGCCGATAGTTGATACCAGGTTGGAGGATGGCTCCAGAGTAAATGTCGTATTAAAGCCTATAGCGGTAGATGGAAGTTTGATGACGATTAGAAAGTTTCCGAAGGATCCAATCGATATGGAGGCGTTGATCGAGTTTAGAACTTTAAATAGAGAGGTTGCGGCCTTTTTGAGGAGTTTAGTTGTATCGAAATACAACATATTTGTCTCCGGAGGGACATCCAGTGGTAAAACAACCTTTTTGAACTGTTTAACTGAGTATATTCCAGATGAAGAGCGAGTGATAACGATGGAGGATTCAGCAGAGCTGCAGATTCGAAGCGTAAAGAATCTGGTTCGCATGGAAAGCAGAGACAGAAATCTATCGGGAAAAAACGCGATACCTATACGAAAGCTCGTAAAAACAGCTCTCAGAATGCGCCCGGATAGAATAATCGTCGGAGAATGTCGTGGAGAGGAAACGCTGGAGATGCTTCAGGCGTTTAATACAGGACATGATGGTGGTATGAGTACGGGACACGGGAATTCGACGGAAGACATGATCTCGCGACTGGAAAGTATGGCGCTTATGGCAGAGGATTTACCTCTGGACGTAATTAGAAACCAGATAGCGTCTGGAATAGATATTATGGTTCATCTGGAAAAGTATTCGAATGGTTCCAGAAAGGTAAGCGAAATATCGGAAATTCGAGGTGTAGTAGATGGAAGAGTAGCTTTAGAAAGGATTATAAGATATGACGAAGAAAAGGACGATTGGATTTGGGTGGGAAGATTGCAAAATACTTTGAAACTAAAGAGAGCAGGCGAAGAATAAAGCTTCTAAGTGTCGTGGCATCATTCATTTTGACATTGTTTTTGACATGGATATTCTATTCGGATTTAAAAGGTTTTATCATTTTTCCGTTTGTGTATTATCTAATCTTTATATATTTGAAAAGAGATGATGTACATAGGCAAAAGGAGCGATTTCTAAGGGAGTACCAGGAATTATTAAATGGTCTCGTATCCTGGATTTCGAGTGGACTATCTATAGAAAAGGCATTTCTAAGAGAAGAAGAGGAATTCAGAAGTTTGGTTGGTGATAAATCAAAGCTTTATGTGTCTCTAAAGAAAATAAACTCAAAGGTAGATATGAATATACCGGTAGAAAAAGCCTTTTACGAATTCGCAAATGAATGCGATATAGATGAAGTCTGGGAGTTCGCAGAAATCTTTGTTTTTTCTAAAAGATTGGGAAATGATTATTCAAAGAATTTAAAACTATGCGCTGATCGAATTGGAGCGAAGTTGGAGCTAAAGGGAGAGATTGAGGCTTCGATAGTAGAAAAGCAGATGGAGATGAAGATAATGTGCGTGCTACCGCTTTTCTTGCTGTCATTTCTGAAGCTGTCTGCTGGGGAGTTTATATCTGTTCTGTATCAGAATCTGGCTGGAAATCTGGTTATGACACTTGCGCTGGTTTTATATGTATCTGCAGTGGTTTTGTCTTATGTGATTATTGAAAAGGGGGAATATTCATGATTCTGACATTATGTGTCGTGGCATTTACCTTTTTAATGATAGCAAAGAAGTGGAAGACAAACAGGAAAGTATATCTCAAGGTCATAGTCTTAATAGAAGTGGCAGCAGTCTTATGGGAGGGGATTTTTTTTATAAATAACACGCTGTTCTTTGACAACAGGATTAGAAAGCTGGAATCGGGAGAAAGCGGTAGGAAAGAAAAGCTGGAAGTTCGAAGTAGAGGGTTTAGTGAGGAATATGAATTAGAGGTTCCAAAGAGAAGCTTATCAATTGAGGAAATTGAGGCTTTGTTTGAGAAAGCCTATAAAGAAATCAGGAAGAGCTATTTAGGAGAAAACGAGGAAGAGTCACATGTTACGCATGACTTAGTATTACGAGAGTCGTATGTAGATGGACTGGTGAGCGCAAATTGGAAAGCAGATAGTGAGTGTATAAGTTCTACGGGGAAAGTTTTAAATCACAGAATAAAGCATAAAAAGCATGTGCTACTTACGGTTACTCTAAGGTGCAAGGGAGAAGAGGTAATAGAGTCTGTTCCGATTATCGTGTGTCCTTTGGACTTGAAAACACATGAAGGAAAGCAAAAAGCTATAGAGTACGAACTGGAGGAGCTTCTACAGAAGAAAGATACGAAGAAGTATTTCGAGCTGCCGGAGATGTTGGGGAAGGCGAGATTAAAATGGACCAGAAAGAATGATTATAAAGGATTTATCGTGAGCGTGATGGGACTAATAATTTTGGTGTTATTACCGTTTGTAGAGCTTGAGAAGACACTTCGAGAACAAAAATATAGGGAACAAATATATAAAGAGGACTATCCGAAAATACTTCAGAAACTGGTGATGTTCGTGGAATGTGGGATTTCGGTCAGGAAGAGTTTTAGCCTGATTAGAGACAGTTATTTAAGACGGGGAAAGAAAGACTTCAGGTATGGATTTGAAGTGATTAGTAAGGCTGCAAAGAGGCTGGAAAACGGAGAGAGTGAGTTAGAAGTATATCGGAGGATTGGAACGGAGAATATTAGCCGGGATTTTAAGAAGCTTTCCTATTTGCTTTGCCAGAATCTAAAAGGAGGAAATGAGGCGCTGATAAGCGTGCTGGAGCACGAGGTGGGAATGGCGATAGAACGGGAGAGAATAGATCAGAAGGCAAAGGGAGAGCTAATATCTACAAAGCTGGTTGTACCACTTATGATTATGCTGTTCGTGGTTATGTTGATATTAGTAGTTCCAGGGATTTGGGGTATCAGTATATAGGAGGAAGAATGTTAAAGGAATTAGTAGAGGACGAGAGCGGCGTGGCTGTGTTGGAGGTTGTCTTAGTGCTCGTAGTGCTAGTGGGGCTTACGCTGATCTTTAAAGATCAGATTACCGCTCTTTTAAACAGTATATTTGAGAAGGTTAAGTCGAAAGCGGGAGAAGTATGATGTGAAAAAAGGAAGTGTATCTATCTTCTTTGCCATGACATTTTTGTCTCTTGCATCATTCTTTCTGGTACTTGCAGAAGGAGTTAGAATGCAGGCTTTTGCCAAGACTCTCTCTATTCGGGATGAAGAGACACAGAGTTATCTGGAGTCCATGTATCATCAGAAATTGTGGAAGGATTATGGGATACTCGGGCTGGATTCGAAGTTTGGACATGAGACATCTGATGAACTCGTGAGGCATGTGAAAGATTATATTTCATCAGACAGTAGTTGTGATAAACGCGGAATGAATTATTACATTTCGGATATTGTATTGCTTAGTACTAAAAATGAGGTCTATCTCACTGATTCTGGAGGCGAAGCATTTTTTGATCTGGCATTGGAAGCAGAAAAAGAGCAGTTTCTGAAAAAGGGATTGAACAAGCTTTCGGATGAATTGCAAAAGGGGTTTAAGAACAATGAGAAGATGGATTTAAAGTCCATAATTGAGAAAGGCCAGAAAGCTCTAAAAGATGTAAAGCCAGAAGAAACAAAGGAATCAAAGGATGATGAAGTAGAGAATAAATATCCGAAGAAAGATTGGTCAAATACTGAGAATCCGATGGATGTAGCGAAGAATCGGGATTCAGAAGCGGATTTATCTTTCTGGATTGGAGATGACAAACACTGTTCAGAGAAAAATATCGATCTAAAAGCTTTATATTCGTTTGATTCAAATGAGAGATGTAGAGACAGAAGTCCGTTGGAGAGGTTGATTTTTTCCGAATATGCATTTGATTATTTTGGAAATTATCTCGAGGAACGTAAGGCGGGAGCTTTAGCATACGGCGCAGAGTATCTACTGATGGGCAAAGAATCAGATGAAGCGAATCTAAAAGCAGTTATAAAACGATTATTAGCTCTTCGTGAGATTCAAAATGCTATAGCGATAAAAACACATCCGGCACTAGATATGGAAGCTGGATCACTGGCAACTAGTATGTGTCTGTTAATCGGAAATCCGGGGATTATAGAAGTTGTAAAAATGGGGATTATAGCTTCCTGGGCGTATGTGGAAAGCGTGTTGGATATTAGAGCTTTGCTTCGTGGAAAGACGATTCCAATACAGAAGACGGCGGAGTCTTTTACATCGGATCTAGCGACTTTAGGAACGTATTTAGCAAAGGATAAATATGCTAAAGAAGTAAAGATAGGGCTGGATTACAAGATGAGTCTGAGAGCTCTGTATATGATTGAGAATGTTACGAGGATTAACGAAAGGGCGTTAGGACTGATAAATCTCGAGGTGAATAAAGACAAGCTGTACAGCGGATTTCAGATACAAAAAGTGCTGGTGGAGTGTGATTTATGCGTTAAGTATCAAACTTCAGATTTATTCTTAGGATATGCAAATCTAAAAAACAAGAAAGAAAAAACAAGCTATGAAAGAACCGTTCATTTTAGCTTCATAACGTGAAAGAAGGTGCAAAAAGGTGTCTCTTAGGAAAAATATAACTAGTGAAACCTCTCAAAAGACCCAACAAACATACACTTTTATTCGCAAGATACATATTGTTAAAGGCATATACAATAATTCCCCTAAATTATCAAATTATAAAGAGACACCTTTTTGCACCTTTACAAGCGAAGCCAGTTATTCGATAGAGGCAGCAGTGGTTATGTCGATGATGATTCTGGTTATGGCGGTTTTCATCTGGATAATGAGGGCGGAAACGACAGAGTTTGTTGTTAAAAATGCTATGCATGAAACCGCGAGTGAATTTGCAGTCTGGGGCGAAATAGAAGCTTCTGAAAAAGTAGACGAAAATAAACTGTTGAAAATGGCTTTAATAGCCAGATGTAAGGGCAAGTTGTTAAAGCGGAAGAAACAGATGCGGTTCATATCTGGAGGAGCTGTAGGAGTCGATCTTAGTGATTCAGAAGTGAATGATACCTATATCAGGCTGGATTGTCGTTATAAGTTGATTCCGATTACACATTTATTTGATGATTCGTTGTTTCGGATTCATGAAAATATACAGGTTCGAAGGTATATAGGATGGAATCCAGAGATGGAAGGTGCAGATACGTATGTGTATGTTACAAAGCATGGAACGGCCTATCACAGGAGCGAGGAGTGTACGTATTTAAAGCTTTCAATTCATGAGGTTGACAGAAGACTGATTAAAGCTAAAAGGTCAAAGGATGGCTCAAAGTATAAGAAGTGTAGCTGCGTAAAAAAGGGAACTACAAAAGTATATATAACGGATTATGGGAATCAGTATCATGGAGAGCTTAATTGTACAGATTTGAGAAGACATATCAGAAGGATGCATATTGAAGAGGCAAAAAAGAAATACCATAGTTGTCCAAAGTGTGGAGGGGATTAAATGGAGATGATAAGCCTATTGGGGATGCTGGGCTTGATTAGTGTAGATGATATTAAGACACATAAGATTAGAGATTTGGAAGTTTTAGCGTTTGCGGTTATAGGAATGTATTATCACCTGTTATTTCAGAGGATAGGACTTCTGGAATTATTGGGTGGAATGGCAATAGGAGGAGTGGTGTATGTACTTAGCCTATTAACTGAAGAAGCGATAGGAAAGGGGGATGCATTGGTTTTTATGCTAACGGGATGTTTCCTGGGCTTGAAATACAATATTCTACTGGTTTGGTTTTCGACGATTGCTCTATCACTGTTTGGAATCGTAATGATGTTACTGGGAAAAAAGAAACTAAATGATCATATACCGATGGTCCCGTTTGTATTGATCGCTTATTTAATGATTCTGGTTATAAATGGAGGGAAAATAACTTGAATAGAGGTCGGTTGGAAGGGAGTCTAACGGTAGAGGCTGCTATAGTGTTTTCGATGGTTATGATAGTGATAGGGACAATTCTTGTGACGGGAATAGAAGTCTATAAAGATTCGAGTATGACTATTAGGAAGACTTCTGTTGTAGAGAAAGGTGGTGTAGAGAGTTTTCGAAAAGTGGAACTCGGGAAGAGTAATCTGGAAACTTTTTTGAAAAGAATAAAGGGGGAATAAGATGGAAATCGTACAGAGCTGTATGGCGGGGAAGCAATATCTGGTTATAAAAAGTGACCGGGGGTTAAGCGGATATGAAGCCCAGATGCTGGAGAAAAATGTTATAGCTGCTTTTTTACCGTTTTATACGGTAGAGAAAAACGGGGATTTGTATTATTGGTATGATGTAACAGGAAAGGTGTCGGTGGAGGAAAGGCTGAAAAAAGATGGAATCAGTTTTGAGTCTCTGGATTTATTTTTTTCACAAATGCATGAGTCTATCAGGGAGATATCGGGATATCTGATTGATGAGAAAAATATCCTGTTTAGAGTGGATACCATGTTCTTAGAAGAAGGGGGATTGAAGTGTATGTATTATCCATGTGCAAATGATGGTTTAACACCATACATACAGATCGGTGAGTTCTTGATTACAAATGTCGATCCAAAACTTCAGGAATTGAATGAATTATGTTATGAGATATTTAATCTGATGTCGTCTCCCGGATTTGAGTGTAGCGAGATAGTGAAGAAAATCAGAGCGGAGGTTATGAGAGAACAGGAAATCACGGAAGCCGGTGCTGATAGAGAAACAGAAGAAATCGAAGAGTTTGAAGAAGAGAAAGAAGAGGAGGAAAAAAAGAATCTTAGAAATCTAACAAAAGATGTAGAAGGCTTTATAAAAGAAAAGACAAAGGATATAAAGCAGACGATCAATGATCTATTACCGGATGCGATTAGAGAAGATAGTGTTTTAAAGGAGAATAAAGGTGAACGTTATATGGTGGGTAGATTGATCTATGATGGTGAAGAACGTGAGCTGGATTATTGTATAGATAAAGATCTGTTTAAAGTAGGAAGAGAAGACAGAAGAAATGATGCCTGTCTTCATTCTGAGGCGGTTAGTAAGCATCATTCAAAGATTCTCAGAAAGAATGGAAAGTATTATCTGGCTGATTGGAATTCAAAAAAAGGAACTTACTATAACGGACGTAGACTTAGAAGGGGCGAATATGTGGAACTGGCACCTATGGATAGAGTTACTTTTGCAGATGTTCCATATACATGGGCATAGAGTGAGAGTTGCTATATCGTATGCTTCGATATAGCAACTTGCTTTAAATATAGATTGACTTTTTCTCAGGGTTTTAATATTATTTAGAGGCTGGGCGATGATAGGTATCATCACCAACGAATATTTATATATCTGCCTCCGGATACGGAAATTCTGGTCCTGCGCAATGAGTGCTTTCGAACCGTGTCAGGTCAGGAATGAAGCAGCACTAAGATTGATTTCTCATGTGCCGCAGGGAAACTGGGATGGAAGCCCGGGGGTAGTTATATGAGTATTGGTTGGACCCGGCTTTTTTCATAGAGGGAGAAGATATGAATATTAGTGTTTATTGCGGATCATCATCCGGAAATAAAGAAATCTATACTGATGCGGCCAGAGAACTGGCTGTCTGGATGGCAAAGAAGAATCATACGCTCGTATATGGCGGAGCGCAGAACGGTCTAATGGGTGTAGTCGCTTCGACAGTATTGGAAAATGAAGGACGAGTAATCGGAATTCTGCCAAATGTTCCGTTGATTCAGGAGAGGAAACAGCAGGGACTTACAGAATACATCGAAACAGAAACTATGGCGCAGAGAAAATCTCTGATGATAGAGAAGTCAGATGCATTTATTGCGCTGCCAGGTGGAATAGGAACGCTGGATGAGCTTTCAGAAGTTATGACACTATCGATGCTCAAAGAGATAACAGGTCCGATTATAATTTACAATGTGGGCGGTTACTATGAACCGTTAAAACGTTGTATAGAAAATATGTATGAGAATGAATTTGCGTCTCCTCAATACTTTGAGAAAGTGCTGATTTCTGATGATTTAGAAGAAATTGAATACTTTATGGAGAAGCATAGTTAAGTGTGTAAGAAGTGTAGATTGAAATCTACGCTTCTTTTTTTTCAAAAAAGCCGAGAAAATCGGGATTTTGGCTTTAGGTTTCTTTACTTTACAACTTAAAACATTTAGAATTACTTTGAACTATAATCTTCTTTAAAATAGGAGTTTTTAATATGGGAGCTAGAAACAAAACAGAAGAAGTTTTAAAGAAAATTCATGTATATTTAGCGACAGCGGATCCTTTTCCTGGAAGCTCCAGAAAAGTGGTTATCGATAAAAATGAATTTCTTGGAATTTTAAAAGAATTGAACACCTGTATGGGTGAGATGATTGAAGAATATGAAGCCTCTGAGGACAGTAGAGACAGGGCGAATCGAGAGCATAGGAAAAAGAGTGAGGAACTGAAAAAAGATGCAAAGCGTGATGCTGAAGATATTTATGCCGCATCTATTATGTACACTGATCAGGCTTTGCGAAGAATACAGGATGCTATAGATGATGCCCGAGTAAAGATGGGAGAGGTGATGACTAGAACTGATGAAATGCTGAGAGAGCAGCGTCAGGTAGTCAAATCTAATCAGCTTGAATTGATATCCAGACTTGAAGGGTTAAAAGATACAGATAAATACATGCGTTTGATAACGGATGAGAATATTAGAATTCAGAAAGAAATCGAGAAGGCGCAGCTTGAGGCTGCAGAGGCTCCATCGATGGATCCTGAAATTTATGATCGCGCGAAACCGGAAATTAGAATTAATACAGAGTATCTCGATAGGCTTGGCTTAGACTTCCCTGATGAAGGGGATGAGGAAAAAGAGGGAAATGAATAAATATTTAGAAGGTGCGTTCTTAGTTAAAGGGAAAGAAATATTTGCAAATGATGTTTGTGGTAAAACTCATGTAGAAAAAGAACTGGGCAGACCGGTTTCTATTCAGAGTGCCAGAAACAAAACTATTGCTTATAAGATTCTAAAGAAACATAACCAGAATCTGAGTGATGATTTAATGAAACTTAGATTTGACAAGTTGGTTTCTCATGATATTACTTATGTGGGAATTATTCAGACGGCGCGAGCTTCCGGATTGGAGAAATTCCCTGTACCATATGTTTTGACAAATTGTCATAACAGCTTATGTGCAGTTGGGGGAACAATCAACGAAGATGATCATCTGTTTGGTTTATCTGCAGCAAAGAAATATGGCGGAATCTATGTACCACCTCATCAGGCGGTTATTCATCAGTACGCCAGAGAATGTATCAGCAAAGTAAATGATATGATTCTCGGATCAGATTCACATACTCGATATGGAGCATTAGGTACTCTTGCAATCGGAGAAGGTGGACCTGAATTAGTTAAACAGCTTTTAAATAGAACCTATGACATAAAGAGACCTGAAGTTGTAGGTATTTATTTAAAAAATAAACCAATCCCGGGAGTGGGACCACAGGATGTGGCTCTGTGCCTGATAAAGGAACTTTTCCCGACAGGATTGGGGAAAAATAGAATATTGGAATTCGTTGGAGATGGAATCAGGAATCTAAGTGTGGATTTCAGGAATGGTATAGATGTGATGACTACAGAAACTGCTTGTCTCTCATCTATATGGATGACTGATGACAAGGTTCGTGAATATTATGAAATTCACGGTAGGTTAGATGACTTTTCGGTAATAGAACCTGATGAAGTGACTTATTATGATGTAATGCTAGAGGTGGATTTGGCAGAGATAAGGCCTATGATTGCTATGCCGTTTCATCCAAGCAATGTTTACAGTATACGTTTCCTTCAGGAAAATCTCGAAGATATTATCCATGAGACCGAGGAAAAAGCAATGGTTAGCCTCGGTGAAACTGCTGGTTTTAAACTTCGTGACAAGATAATAGACGGAAAGCTAAAGGTAGATCAGGGTATCATAGCTGGTTGTGCCGGAGGCAGTTACGAAAACATATTTGCAGCAGAAGAGGTGTTAAAGGGACGAAATATTGGAGATGGAGGTTTCTCGCTTAGTATTTATCCGTCGAGTATGCCTGTGTATTATGATTTGATGAAGGAAGGTTGTTTCCTGAATCTGATAGAATCTGGCGCAGTTATAAAGACGGCTTTCTGTGGACCATGCTTTGGTGCGGGAGATACCCCATCAAATAATGGGTTCTCGATTAGACATTCTACCAGGAATTTCCCAAATCGCGAAGGTAGCAAGCCGTCAAATGGACAGGCTGCTGCGGTTGCTCTTATGGATTCTAGGTCTATCGCGGCAACTGCGGCGAATGGTGGTGTTTTAACAGAAGCCACAGAATTTGATGTAGATTATCAGATTCCGAAGTATTACTTTGATTCGAATATCTATCAGAATAGAGTCTATAACGGAAGTGGCTCTCCGAAAGAGGATGAGTCGCTGGTGATTGGTCCAAATATAAAGGACTGGCCACAGATGGATAAGCTTCCGAAAAATCTGCTTTTAAAAGTGGTGTCGATGATTCATGATCCGGTTACCACTACAGATGAATTGATTCCGTCCGGTGAAACCAGCTCGTATCGCTCTAATCCGGAAGCTTTGGCAGAGTTTGCGCTCTCCCGAAAGGATCCGGGATATGTCAATCGGGCAAAAGCTGTTAGAACGGATTATGAGAATTACAAGGAGAGCGGATTCTTTGGTTTAGAGAATGATTCCTTGAGGATAGCTTTCGAAAAAATCGGAAAGAATCAAGATTTGGTCACAGATGAAATTGGAATTGGTAGTACAATATTTGCTGTGAAACCGGGAGATGGTTCGGCTAGAGAACAGGCGGCATCCTGTCAGAAGGTATTAGGTGGCTGGGCAAATCTGGCCAGAGAGTATGCGACGAAGAGATACAGATCAAATCTCATCAATTGGGGTATGATTCCATTTAGAATAGAAGGCGCACTTCCTTTTTCCGAAGGAGACTGTATCTATATAAAAAATATAAGGGCAGCGATAGAAGGCGGATTGAATGAAATCGATGCGTATCGAATAAATGATGAGGGCTTAAAAAAGATTACCTTATTGATGGATCCGTTAACAGAAGAAGAGAAACAGATTATCCTGGATGGATGTTTGATTAATTATTATAGAATGGAGAAATAGTTTCTATGGACAACAATACAGGGACAGAAAATAGAGATGAAGTCTTTGCTCGCAGGTTGCGAATGGTAACCAGAGCGGTAGTAGGGGCTTGTGTTTTTATAATTCTCTTCTATTTCGCAGTAAAGAGATACAAAGGTTTGAAACTGGGTATAGACCAGTTCGTGGTAGTGTTTAGACCGTTTGTATTTGGATTTGCGATTGCTTTTTTGATGAGCCCTGTAATGGCGTTCTTTGACGTAAAACTAAAAGCTCTAATTCTTCCGCATGTAAAGAACAAGGAAAGCGTCGGAAGAAAAATTAGGCTTTTTTCGTCAATAATTGCAATTCTGATTTTGATATTCCTGATAAGTCTGTTCCTAAGGTCTGTAATTCCTCAGATGATACAGACGATAACATATATTTACAATCATATTGAGGAACAGCTCTTAAATGTATTGAATTGGGCAGATGAGATTACGAAGGGCAGGTTTACAAATCAGATTAATCAGGCGAGAGATCCAAAGAAGGTTGATAAATTTATAGATCTGTTCAGAGATTTTGTCAGCCAGTATATGAATTGGAACGGCCAGTCCGAGATGTATAAGCAGATTACAGATAGTGTAATCGGAATCGGAAGATATATAGCGGCATTTTTAATCGGATTGTTTGTTGCAGTATATTTCCTGATGGATAAGGAAAAATACAAATCTATTTCAAAGAAGATGTTATATGGAATGTTTCCTCCTAAGATTGCAAATCCGATTATGGATGTAATGATAAAGGCAAAGGAAATCTTCTATGGATTCTTTGTAGGTAAGATTATAGATTCGATAATCATAGGCTTCATATGCTATGCATGTATGATGATCTTTAAATGGCCATATCCGGTTCTCGTTTCTGTTATAATAGGTGTTACAAATATCATTCCGGTATTTGGACCATATATTGGAGCTGTTCCGACAGTTCTGATTATCTTTTTTACAAATCCGATGGAAGGTATTTACTTCCTGATTTATATAGTGGTTCTCCAGCAGATAGATGGAAATGTTATCGGCCCGAAGATCCTCGGAGATTCGACTGGCGTCGATGCTTTCTGGGTACTGTTTGCAATCGTAGTCGGTGGAGGACTGTTTGGATTTATGGGAATGCTTCTCGGCGTTCCGGTTGTAGCTTTACTGTATTATATTCTTTCAAAAGTATTCATATATCTGGCGAGAAAGAGGGGACTGCCTATTAAGACGGCTGTGTATGAAAATGTAAAAGAATATGATGAAGCAAAGGGCGAGTTGATATATCATAGCGCAGAAGATGAGAAAAAAGGATTTGCTGTTTTCGATTTTCTATCAAAGCACAAATCAAAGAAGAGATAAACTGGATTATAAAAAGTGGTTTAAAAGGAGCGACTTATTTTGAGCGGGTTCGGACAGGATTATAGAGAAGAAATAAAAAGCGCAGTTGAATTAGTGAAAGAAGGCAGAGAGAACGATGCTCTCGATATTTTAGATAATCTCAACTGGAGAAAGATTCATAATATCAGCGCTATAGTTCAGGCAAGTCAGCTGTACGAGAGTCTGGGAAAAATAGAAGATGCAAAAGATTTGTTGATGATGGCTCATGACAGATCACCTATAGGCAGGGTTGTTCTATATAATCTCTGTCTGCTCTGTGCGCGTACAGGCGAGCTTGATGAAGCGAGAGAATACTATGATGATTTTGTGGATATAGCACCACATGATTTTCAGAAGTATGTATTGAAATACTACCTTGCGGAAAAAAGAGGCGCTGATGAATATACTCTAATCGGTATATTAGAGGAGCTTAAAAACAGCGAATTTATAGATGAATGGGCATATCAGCTTGCCTTTTTATATCATAAAACAGGTCAGGTTGATAAATGTATAGAGATGTGTGATGAAGTCGCTTTATATTATGGCGATGGAATCTTTGTGCAGAAGGCTTTAGAATTAAAGATGCTGTATCAGCCACTTTCAAATGAGCAGCAGGATCAGTATCGTTCTATCAGCGGCAACGTCCTGGCAAAGGAAATGGAGAATAAGAAGTCTCCTGTTATAAAGAGAGAAATTCCAGAACCAAAGGCGAATCCGCATAAATTTGACACAGTTAATCTTCAGGCTGAGATTAAGAAGAATATCGATGAAATAATGCATGCGACAGAGACTGGTGAAGTTAATGAAACACTTGAGAATATCCAGGATCTCGTCGGTGAACTTCCATATCTAACTATGTCTGATGATACAGCGAAAAATGAGGAAAGCGAAGAGACAGATCAGTCTCTGATGGATCACTACAAGCATTTCCTCGAAGAAGAATATGATGGACAGCTTAGTCTGGCGCTTCCAGATGAAACTGTTCAGGAAACTCAGATTGCAGGACAGCTCAGTATCGAAGATGTTCTTTCAAACTGGGAAAAAACTTCCCGCGCAGCACAGGCTGCATTAGAAGAATCTGCACAGGAGAGACTTGAAAAGTCTAAAGAGATTGCGCTTAAAAAAGCAAATCACATTATGGACAGACTTGAGAAAGCGAAACCGTTATTAGATGCGGGGGTTGATCCACAGTTCTTGATAAAAGATGAAATCCTCTCGCAGGAGGAAAAACCTGAGGAGGTTGTAGAACCGCAGGTAGAAGATAAACAGGAAGATACTGAATGGAAGAAAGGCGTAACCTTTGCTATACCTAGATTCGACGAGGATGGTATGCCTGAAGGAGTAGGACTTGAAGTTCCTGTTGTAGATAAGGAAGGAAAACCTGAAACAAAGGAAATACTTCCAAAGAAAGCCGAAGAAAAGGATGCTTCCGAGAAAAAGGTTTCAGAATGGGAACCTCCAAAGGTATCAAAAGAGGAAGTCGACAAATCAAAGAGTTCTCTTTATCAGGATGCAGCAAAGATTATGTCTAACGTAAATAGCATGTTGCAAGCAGAAATAGATAAAGTTATGGAGCCTGCAGTTGCTGTTAAAGTGGAACCGGAAGTGGTTGTTCCGGTAGTTCCTGATGTAAAGGTTGTTGTTGAGCCTGAAGTAACAGTTGATGTAGAACCGGAAACAAAGGAGAACAAAACAGAAACTCTTGTAGAAGAGAAGACCAAAGATGTCGAAGAGGAATTGCCGGTTATTGAAATTCCTGCAGAAGAAATTCCAGAAGAGCTAAAAGTTCCTTCGGAAGAGAAAGAAGGAGCGGAAGAGGATTTGACAGAACTTCATCTTCCAAAGGATGAATCTGATGTTGAGGAGAAGACTGAAGTATTTGATGACTTTAAGGTTAAAGATACTGATGATGAATCTCTCCTGGCACAGACTCTGATAGACAAAAGTGAAGAGAAGAATGCTGAAAAGCAGATTGTCAAAGAAACGAAAGAGAAGGGGAAAGAGAATTCAAAACCTTCTCAGATTAGAGATGATTTAAATAAAACTGTTGTTTTAGAACCTCTCGATGAGCATCTTGCTGATGAGAAGAATGCGGAAGAGGTTGTAAACAGCGTCGATGAAAAAGTTTTAAGCGAAGTAATCGAAGATGAGATGCCTATGCAGGAACTTACGGAAGAAGAAAAGGGATTGTTCTCTTTCTTCCTCCCTATTCCTAATATGGAAAAGACTATTATGAGCGTATTGACTGGAGCTCGTGAGAGACTTTTGAAAGAGGGCGTTTCTTCCAGAGGAAATATTATTATTACAGGTGGACGTGGAAGTGGAAAGACTACGCTTGCCAAAGCATTGATTATGACACTTCAGAACGAAATCGACAAACCTGGAAAGAATATTGGAAAAATTGATGCTGAAAAGCTTAACGGTAAAGACCTTCAGGAACTTTACTCCAGGATTAAGGGTGGTTGCCTGGTAATCGAAGGTGCCGGAGATCTGTTGTTAGATACTGAAGTGTCATTATCTCTATTGATGGATAATGATACAGAAGGAACACTTGTTATTCTCGAAGATAATAAAGCCGGTATAGAGAGAGCTATTTCGACTTATGCTCAGTTTGCAAAGAAATTTACAGAGAGAATTTCAATTCCTGTTTTCAGAATCGATGAATTGGTTTCTTTTGGTATTAAATATGCGGATGATGCTGGCTACAATGTAGACGAAATGGGCAGACTGGCTATGTATGACAGAATTAGCAAAGCCCAGCGAGGAGATCGTCCATTATATCTGAAAGATGTTATCGAAATCATGGACGATGCAATCGATAGATCTAATTCCAAGGGCTTTTTCCATAGAAAGAAAGTCGATGAGGACGGTAGACCTATGCTAGTTGAAAAGGATTTTCTGTAGAAATCAAGGGGAGGTTTTGGGATGAATTTTTTCACGGATTATGATATGTACCTGTTTGGACAGGGAACGCATTATGAGATTTATAACAAGTTGGGAGTACATCCGGGCGAAGTAGATGGAGAAAAAGGATACTTTTTTGACGTTTGGGCGCCTCATGCTGCTTCTGTTTCGGTTGTTGGAGACTTTAACAACTGGAATGAAAATGATGATGTTATGACCAAGGTGTTGGATAGAGAAATCGGGATATATGAAATCTTTTTGACCTCACCAAAACCGGGTGACTTGTATAAATTCTTAATTCGTACGAAAGATGGCAGAAGTTTGTATAAGGCTGACCCTTATGCAAAAGAAGCTGAAGTTCGTCCCGGAACTGCATCACGTATTCCTGAAGTCTGGGAATTTAAATGGACAGATTCCAAGTGGATGAGGAATCGTGAAAGAGAGCAGGATAATTTTTTCGAAAAACCTCTGTCTATTTATGAAGTGCATCAGGGATCATGGAAGAGACATCCGGGCAGAGAAGGTGATGGCTTCTATGATTATAGAGAATTTGCTAAAGCCCTAACTGATTATGTTAAAGACATGGGATATACACATGTTGAATTAATGGGAGTTGAAGAGCACCCATTTGATGGTTCATGGGGTTATCAGGTGACTGGTTACTATGCGCCTACGAGCCGTTATGGAAACAGCGAAGACTTTGCTTACTTGGTTAATTATCTTCATACACACGGTATAGGTGTAATACTGGATTGGGTACCTGCACATTTTCCAAAGGATGATTTCGGATTGGAGAATTTCGATGGAGATGCGCTGTATGAGTATACGGATCCGAAGAAATCTGATCATCCAGAATGGGGCACAAAGATATTTGATTATGGAAAAAATGAGGTGAAGAATTTCCTCATAGGAAGTGCGCTGAACTGGATTGAGAGATATCATATCGATGGACTTAGAGTAGATGCGGTTGCTTCAATGCTTTATCTGGATTATGGAAAGAAACCGGGTGAGTGGACTCCGAACCAGTTTGGAGGAAATGAAAATCTGGAAGCTGTAGAATTCTTTAAGCATATTAATAGCGTGGTTACAGGACGAAATCCGGGCGCAGTTATGATTGCAGAGGAGTCGACAGCTTGGCCAAATGTTACAGCGCCAGCAAAAGATGATGGACTTTGTTTCTCATATAAATGGAATATGGGATGGATGCATGATTTTCTGGATTATATGAAACTGGATCCATATTTCAGAAAAGATAATCATAACAAGATGACTTTTGCGATGTCCTATAATGAAGCAGAAAAGTATATCCTGGTTTTGTCGCATGATGAAGTCGTGCACTTGAAATGCTCTATGATAAACAAAATGCCTGGATTAGAAGGCGATAAGTTTAAGAATTTAAAGTGCGCTTATGCATTTATGATGGGCCATCCTGGAAAGAAACTTCTCTTTATGGGACAGGATTTTGCGCAGTATCATGAATGGGACGAGAAGAAGGAACTGGATTGGTATCTTCTAGAGAATCCCAATAATCGTGCCATTAATGATTTTATGAAAAAAATGCTGCATTTATATAAGAAGTATCCGGCATTCTATGAATTAGACACTTCATGGAAAGGTTTCGAGTGGATAAATGCAGATGACTCATATAGGAGTATTTTTTCTTTCGTAAGAAAGAGCAAAGATGGAACAGACAATCTTCTGTTTGTAATCAACTTTACGCCGATTGCATATGAAGACTATAGGGTTGGAGTGTGTAGTTCAGAGAAACATACATTGATTCTGAATGGAAACTCGAATGAATTCGGCGAAAAAGAAAGACGTAAGAAGACATATATTCCAGAGGAGAAACCTTGTGATGGAAGAGAGCTTTCGATAGGCTATTCTCTACCAGCATACGGAATTGCAGTATTTAAGTTTGATTATAAGGATACTCGAAAGTAATAGAGATTAATTAGATTTAGGAGAAATGATTTGGAGAAATTTACATTTACAGTATCAGATGGTGGAATTAAAAAAGCTGGTAAACCTTCTCCGAGTGAAGTTTCTTCTATAGAAGAAAATGAAGATGGATTAGATAGAGAAAGCGGATTGGGTATCGTTTCGAGACAGAGGAGAGACTCGAAACGACGTAAGGCAATCGGCTTTCTTTGCGTTCTCGCAATTATTCTCGTGGGATTCTTCCTGCTGGCGATGCTTCGTCATTATAATAGCTATGAGGTCGTTTCTACTATTAAAGTAAAGGATGCGTCTGCGCATAAGTTCAAGACTTTTGAAGGTGGATTGCTTAAATATGGAAATGATGGAGCGATTCTTCGAGATGTTTCCGGAAAAGTGGTTTGGAATGTCGGATATGAGATGTCTGATCCTAGAATCGATGTTTGTAGGAATTATGTAATAATCTACGATCGAGAGGGCTCTAAGCTTTATTTACTCGATGATACGGATAAGGTGTCTGAAATATCAACTAATCAGCCGATTTATAAAGCTGAAGTGTCGGGAAATGGAACTATCGCAGTCGTTATGAAGGGCGATTTGAAATCCAGAATAGAACTCTATAATCAGAAGGGCGAAACTCTGGCATCTGGTGAATTGCATATTGATAAAGCTGGTTATCCGACTGATATAGCTATAAATACAACTGGAGATGTTTTGATGGTATCTTCTCTGGGATATAAGGATGGTGCAGTTGTTTCCAGGGTGAATTTCTATAATTTCGGAAAAGCGGGCAGAAATTCTATCGATAATATTGTTTCTTCGTATGAATATACAGGAACTGTAATTCCGGAGGTAGATATTACTGATAGTGGTAAGCCTGTCGCCTTTGGTTCAAATAAGATTATATGTTACAGCAATTCAAGTAAACCAGCTGAGAAGAAGGTTATAGAACCAGGCGCACAGATGAAGTCTGTAATACATAATGATAAATTCTTCGGATTCGTAGTACCTGAAGAAGATAGTGATGGAACGGTTAATAATGTTTTGAAGTTGTATTCTTATAGAGGCTTTAAACGTTATTCTAAAAAAATAGAATTCGAATACAGGGATATCGAGCTTATGTCTGACAATGAAGTTATGATTACGGATGGACATAAGATGGAACTGGTTGGAATATTTGGTATGAATAGATTCTATATAAATGATGATAGTGAATTCTATGGCGTTATAAATAAAAAAGCTGGTAGAGAATTCTATTTCATCAGATCAGATTCGATTCAGCAGGTTAGATTGAGCAACGAATAATGAGGATAATATGAATATTTTGGAATTAGTACTGCTGATAATTACAATATTATTGGTACTAAGAGGATTTCATGAAGGTATTCTGAGGATGTTTATGAGCTTGATAGGTTGTGCATGTATCTGCCTGCTTATTAATCAGCTGAATCCTGTTATGATTTCGTATTTGAAGAATAGAAGTGATGTAACGAATAAAACACATGCCATAGCAGAAAGGTATGTAAATAATAGAGAAGAAAAGGCAAAAGATAAAGAATTAAAAGACAAGGATTCTATTTCTGTAGTAGATGAAAGTGCGAATGAGTTACCTTTTTATATGAGAAAAGTTCTGGTAGAGGAACTTTCAAAGATAGATTTGACGAAAGATACTGCAGATGCGGTTGAAAAAAAGACGCATGATGCTCTGGTATATACAGTAGAGGATCTGTTGACGAAGGGATTGGCTATATTTATCACGCTAATCCTCGCATCTTTTGTGATGGGAATGTTAAGAATTCTTCTGGGAATAATCGGACATCTTCCGATTATTCACGGAACTTCAAAAATAGTGGGTGCTTTTATGGGATTCTTAGAGAGCATAATTCTTATTTGGATTGTAATTTTTTTGATTCAGTGCTTCTCGGCTACAGATGCCGGAAATGCCCTAAATAAGCAGGTTCAGAGCAGTTCGGTGCTTACAGAAATCGGCGAATTAAACCCCTTTTCGAATATTTTTTAAAAAAAGTTGAAATTTGTTGTTGACACCTATAGGTCTGTTTGATATTATATTACCTGCGCTGCGGGAGAGCAGTTGAGACAACGGCTCAAGCGAAGCGAAAGAACCTTGATAATTGAACAGTGAAACAACCTTGAAAGATTCCAAAAGAATCAACAAGCG
>Ga0256405_10000540_pt1 | contig 124088 bp, 206 predicted proteins | sample RumenRJG_02DNA_FD_189096 | JGI IMG/M metagenome (GOLD analysis project Ga0256405, IMG submission 189096) | Bovine rumen microbial communities from Lethbridge, Alberta, Canada - RJG_02 | ecosystem: Host-associated > Mammals > Digestive system > Stomach > Rumen | place: Canada: Alberta... | reverse complement strand
TATAAAATGCATTTTCGGCCATATAAATAAGACCTGTAAATCGCCCCAATTCATTAAACTTAGTAATCAGTGTGTTATTTTTAAATTTAGTCTGCAGCGAAGTAACTGCAGCGCATTGCTCCAAAGTAATACCAGCAGGAAGCTTTGTAACTCCAACAGATACGATCTTAAACTTAACGGTAACACCGGCAACTGCACGCATGAATACTCTCAAATACTGACAGGCATTTGTACATGTCACGTATGTATGGAACTTACCGTCACCGTCGCTGATGATTGATTCCTGACTTGCCCAGAACTCGGCGCTTTCCCAGTTCTCAGCAGTAATGGTCATAAGAGCCGTAGATGCCATTGCAGACGTGTACTGACCAACCCAAAGACAGTTATTTGTTGTTGCGCTCTGAGGTGGTATCTCCCACGGTGCACCTTCAAGTGTCGGGGTGGCACCAGTAACTTCCCATTCTACTCTGTATTTGACAGTCCTTGCTGCCGTTGCAGGTATTCCACCATGAGCACCGATAGCAGTTGAACAGGCGAAGAAATAATCGGAATACATATATCCTTCCTCTTGACCTCCTTCGAGTGTTCCTGATCCTACTACACCGCCATGGCCGCCAACGGTCTTGTCATTCGCCCACTGACCTGTAAGTACGGCGCTGTCCATGTCAGCATTATAGCCAGACAGACGGATATACTGCGCTCCTTCGGGGATAGCGAGATAGCTTGTCGTGATATTGGCGGCAGACATGTATGTCTGCGTGTTGTCGTAGAAGGCGCTGTTTGAAAGGGCCACGCTTGCCTTGACGTTCTGATAGTCACTGATATCGATGAAGTCAGTAGCTGTTCTACCCGTCTGCGCAGTTGTCTCACCGTTGGCGTTGTTGATGATTGTGTTAGCGGACAGTGTACCCATATCAAGCACCTCCTCGTATGTTCCGACCATCGGTCTGTTCTTATCGTCGAGCTCTTGAAGGTCATAGGTTTCTCCCCAGTTGTACGAACAGATTTCCCAAACACGGTCATCTTCAAAGCAGAGGTATTTTTTATCGTAGAGGACGGTAAGGTTAGGGAAGGCAGCTACAAGGGCGTCATAATCTTGCTCCGTGATACCATTGATATGCACCGTTCCCCTTACTATAGCCGATGTGTTTCCGTCGTTGGCAATAACACCATTTACATATGTCACACTACCGAAGTTCATTTCCGACAGCTTGATAAGAGCCTTCACGTCTGCGGTGGTAATCTCCATCGTTCCGTCCCACATCATCGTAACATAGCCGAGTGAGTTGTTAGTCGTATCGACGATGCTCTGTAAGATAGACACTGGATTAAGCAATGGGCATCGGTTGAAGTAGTAGCCTACTATCGTAGCACGTGCGGCAGGTGAAAGTGTCATATTTGCGTCAGTGAGACTACCGAGCGAGTGCAAGAACAGCGTAGGCACGGAGTTGGGGAACGACACCTCATTGACTCGTGATCCTTCGGGCAGCAGTAAACCCGTTGCCGTAGAGCCACCGAAGAGGGCTTTTCTTAACCGGGGACAAGTCGTGAGATTGATGGCACTTGTCAGCGTGGTAACGTTCCGTGCGTCAATAACCTCAAAACACTCACCGCTGACAGTCAGCGTCGTTGCGTTGAAATGTACATTACTTGGGTCAGCATCACCAACTTTCAATGTCTGCATACGCTTGGAAACCACCGAGAAGTTAACCTCCGAGCTACCACCACGAGAGGTCAGTACCAATCCGCTAAGGTCGCCTAACGATTGCAACCAGTCAACGCCCTTGATATAGTTGGTCGTAGCACCACTTGACTGCAGGGTTATCTGCGTCGTTCCTCCTGCAATGGTTCTTGCGCCTTGCACGTCGCCCTGCTCACTACCACCAGCATTAGCGACTGGATAGAGGTCGATGGCAGGTGTGACATTGAAGGTGAACGGCATATTGGCGGCAAGGGTAAACGACATCTCTCCCCATCCTGCGTTTTGTCCCGTGAACGCTCCGATACGATACTTAGAGAAGATATATACGATGCGTCGCTCTATCCACAGACGTTCCTCCTGGTATCGGTCTCCAAGTGCCTGTGTAAGCGGATAGACACCGTTATAGGCCTGTGTGGGGTCAATGAGCCACGGCTCGATGTAGCCGTACTTCCTGTCCTCCTGATATGCAGTGATCGGGAAGTATTTGGCGCTGTTGGTAAAGAAATAGTACGCCATGAGGTTATACACGCTCTCATGGAGGTACTGCCCTGCGATGCCCTTGGAACGTGCTATCGTCTCCATAGCCGAACACATAGCAACCATATTGTTGCGAAGCTCCGTTTGGAACTCCACCCATATTAAGTTCCACAGCGAAGAGTCACAGCCCTGGAATATTTGCACACCATTATTGAGGTCGCCCGGCTCAACGCTGTACTTTACAGTTCCCTGACCGTTATTATCAGTCTTAAGGATGGAGTCGAGGTCGTCCTGTTTCCACATCCAACGGCCTCCTTGTGCCAAAGAGAGGTGCTTGAACGGATAGCTGTTTTTGGCATCGTTATCCTTTGCACCCGTCAGAAGCGTGTAGTTGCGGTGTGAGAGTGTAGAATCGACATCAAAATAGTTACTCCACTCGGCACGGAATTTCGCCCGACGTGCGGCCTTAATCTGCGCCGTGGTGGGTGTTGACGTGGTGAGGTAGGTGCTAAGATACGTCCTTATGTTCCACAGGCCGTCCTGTGCGTCATTATCCTCACGTATAAGGGTATCGAACAGTCCCGTTGACGTGCGGTAATAGACGATGTTGTAATTGCTGTCATAGAATGAGAGCAGCATATTGCTCACGCCGTTGGTCGACTGACGGAGGAAATTATTGATATCGGCATTGATGGCAGCCACAGACGCATAACCAGTATCGGCAAGGCTCTCAATCCATTGTGAGCAGTGGTACACAAGGTCGTAGGCTGGTCGCCATTCCGTCTCATAAAGGGCGAGGATATTCGCCTTGTTCTGTGCGTTCCATTCCGCAGACTCTTCCTTCACATACTTGGTCTCATATTGGCAGAAATCGCAGTCCCATGCCTCCTGACCGCCAATCGTCAGCGTTTCCTCGTTGTTGTAATCGTAGTCCACGTCTACCCACGGATGCAGGAATCGTGTTCCACGAGGGTCATGGTTCGGACCCTCGATACACATACAGGCTGGATAGGTTTCTCCGTCATACCCGAAGGAACTCTTACAGCCCTTGTCGGGGCCAGCGGTGTAAAGACCGATGAACTCATACGTGCCATTGCTGTACTTTCGGAATCCGAGGAACGGGTACTGCCATACGGCAATGCGCCAGTTAGCGTTCGGCATGTGGGCTTTCAGTCCCATCTGCGCAAACACCTCGTCATACATGGCACACGCACCCATCTTGTGGCCTTGCTGAGAAGATGCGATATTCTTTTTGGCGGTAAAGCGATCAATCTTCAAGTGCGCCTGTCCGTTCTCTCCGCCGTCCATGTAGCCCTTCTTGCCAACAAATGTCGCAGTATCCTGGTATTCTCCATTACCATCGGAGTAGTACCACTCACAGGTCTTGGCAAACTTTCCACGTAGATTCCAACGGTAGTATTTCTTTGAGGTCGTTCCCTGCCCATCGAGAGGTACGTGTTTTATAAGTACGTTCCACAGAGGGTTGACACCCCAGTACTCAAAACGCACCGAGCATTGTATGGTGGTCTGGTTGTTAAAGGCGGGTATGTTATCCCCGTCGTTGTCAGGCTCAATGACCATACAGTTATATCCGAGAGCCTTTACGAGGTCGTAGGCGACAGTAGCACCATCGAGGATATTGTCTTTATCTCGCACTAACGCACGGTCAAACTCCACACCGTCGATAATGGCATTCAGGAAGTTCGCCTTGATCATCTGACCCTCCAGCGGGAAGTCATAGGCACGGAGCATATAAAGATAAGAGTCCGTCTTATCCTGCCCGAAAATCATGCCGCCTGTTCCGAAAGTAGAGGTAGAGCCGAACGAGAATGATACGTTGGCTATACCATTTATATAAAGTGATGCGAGGTTGCGACCTGCTACACCAGCATAGTTCTTTTGCAAAACAAGGCAGATGTGAGTTATTGAATCCTCGCAAAGTCCACATGACTGTAACACCTCCGAACGTTCCTGTGTTCCAAGCACCTCTATCTGTGTAGGATAAACACGTATTCCCTCAACGTTACCTGATGCATTGGCGGTAACGAAAGAGAGGAGAGGCGTGTCATAATCTGCAATATTGCGAGAACGTATCATAAACTCCAGTGTCATGCCCTGCTCACCCATCAGTGTTGTTGGTGAAAGAGTCGGCACATGGATGGAGCAACCGGCAGGTACGACGAATGCCTTGTGTCCCTCGGGATCGGTGGCGTGTCCGTCAGTTGACCAGGTAAAGCCAGAGGTAATCATCGGGTAGTCCGTCACCTCTGCGTTCTGAGCCGTATTGCGCAGCGACTCCCTGTCACTCTCCGTGTTTGCACGCAGAGCCTCGTTGATATATATCTTCGCACCTGATGTAGCAAGGAATGCCAGTGAGTTGTCAAGCGGCATGGTGACACCGTAGCTGATACCAGTCACATCTCCCTTCATGGCCGTGGCCGTAGCGGTGAGCGTTCCGTCCTCTGCCTCCGTATCGACCTCAAGAGCCGTAGCAAAGGTATATACCTGCCCGTCTTCGACAGCGAGTGTCTGCGATGGCAGAACGTGTGTACCGTCAGCCGACACAGAGGAAGCGATCTCGACACTGGTAGCATTGATCGTAGCAAACGAGAACAGGGAGGCCTGCGTAAAGTTGACCGCAGCGGTAGCCACGTTGTTGATACAGATAAGCGGTGTGGTGTCCCCGTCTTGCAGACACATGATATTGAACGAGATATGTTCAGTCGATACACCTTCGCCAGTCATCCACAACTCCACGGTATGCACGCCAGATTCCGTGGTGGCAGGGAACGCAGAGGCAGGGATGGTGTAGTTCGTGGCGATGGTGGCATAGTTCTCGTTGGCACGGTAGGTCTTCGTCCACTCCGTCTCTCCGAGTTTGACATGGAGCGTCTTTTGGATTGAGCCGCTGAAATATATATTGTTGATAACGTAGTCCTCGCCGACGTTCCACGGTGTGTACCACGTGTGCGTACAGTTGAGCGAGAGGCTGGTAAGAGTAGCCGTAAGGATAGATGTCTTGGTCTGATTGGACTCCGTACCCGTGACGGAGACACGCACCTTGTTCGTACCCACGGCGAGAAACGCCCTTATATCGAACGTTGCGGAACCTCCCGACGCAATATTTCCGTTGAAGCGGTTGACATAGCCGCTGCCCGTGTCGATGGCAACTATATATGTGTAGTTCTCTGCGAAGTCCACGCCTTCCTCACCGAGTGCGCCAGCCTTGGTGGTCGGTGTGATGGTGATATACTTGTTCTCGTCTCCTGTAAGCACGGAGAATACAGGCTCTACGTTCATCGCTACATTGATGGTGTAGATAGTTCCGCTCAACGTTAAAGTATTGATGACCGTACCACCTTCCTCGTCATAAAAATAGATAGTGCCTTGTCTATAAGTGGCTGCTCCGAATTTCTCTGAAACAATAGAGCCGAGAAGGGAACGTAACTGGGCAAGTTGATCTTTGACGAAACGCTCCACCTCCCCTCGGTTCATACCCCATTCGGCACCCGCAGGAACAGTCGTGCCATGAATATTCTGTGCCGAACCTGTGTTGTTCTGTCCTCCCCAGTCGTCGGAGAGGTTTCCAAGGAGATTACTACCTTCTATAACAATCTTTTTTGCCATATCTTGTTTCTGTTTGTTTATTGTTTACCACGGTTCTGATTGGAAATAGCCCTCCGACCTGAACCATGCGCTGTCATAGGTCAGCTTACCCCATATAAGATGCCCGTTATACCACATCATTGACACGTATCTGCCGCCAATGAGCATTGACGATACCTTCTTCCCGTTAACCCAAATCATTCATCCTCTACGCTATAATATGTCACACCTGCCTCCCATGTGCGGTTGGCTATCATCTGTTCCATCTGTTCCTCGGTGACGAGCACTTTATTCTGTGTGTTGATGAGTGTCGAGAGGGAGTTGCCATAGTCGTCCTTGACGGCGTTGATATGTGTACGGGGAAAGATATAATTCCCATTGTCGTCCTTGAGCCACTTGACTGGTATCGTTACTGTGTCTGCCATATCTCTTATCCTTTCATTAGGTTACTATTCTGTTGGAACATATCGCTGATGTCAGAGGACTGCACCCACGATCCGTTCGTTTTCTTCATTACTTTCGTCACCTGCTGCCATGTGCCGTTGACCTTGACGAACACCTTCTGCGCCTTTTTCCACTGACCGCCCGACTTAATCATTATCGTGTTGCCCGTAGCCACGGCACTGACGAGTATCGTATGGTCTGCCTGTACATTGGTAATGGTGTACATGAATCCGTTTATCTCGTAGGTTACCTCCCATGAGATACCCGATATTCCACCGCCATAGTAGGCGACGGTAAAACGCACCTTCGCGCTGTGCAACTCATCAGCCGTCCATGTGCCAATATCATCCAGCGTCATCACGTAGTTGGAGGTGGAGGTAAACTCCTGTTCCGTTCCCTTCTTCGTGGAGCCGCTATAGAGGGACACCTCTGCCATGTGAGAAGAATCGGTCGAAGAACTCTCTCTCTTACCATACAGCCTTACCTCCACGTCATTAATGACGGCACCGCTGGGAATAGCACTGAAATCGAAACTGTAATCCACATATCCCGTAGAACCGCTCGCTGCGTACATATTACCCGTTGAACTGTTCGGGTCTTCCGCACTATATCCCACGGCATAGGCTGAGTAGGACTCTCCACCGTCAAGGCCACTGTGTGTCTGCGACTGAGGAACGGCAGTAAGTGTGTCGCTCGCACTGACGAAACTGGAAGTTACATCGTTCCCGTTGTCTGTGATTACCACATCTGTCTTGCTGCTTACCGTCACGCTGCCGCTACCGCCCTGTATTACCTCCTGCGAGGCAGGGGATATGGTAACGCCGCTCACGTTGCTCGTTGCCGTTATTTCGTAGGCCGTACCGTTCAGTGAGTAGGTGATACTGATGTCCGCACCATAGAAATAGATGTAATAGTTGCTCGTCGTGCGGCTCGTTCCTCTTGTGCCGTGCGTCATTAGCCTTACGCCTGCGTTCACCTCGGCTGCTGTCCATGTACCGGGGGAACTTATGTCAGCGACGCTTGTGCTCGTCGTCCTTATGCTCTCGCTGCTACCCTTAGCAGTCGTTCCCGAATACAGTTGTATGGTGGCAGCACTGATATAGCTCGTTGAGGAATTGCTGACACGTGCCTTGTAGTTACAGGTGATGCTTTCTATAGTCGCACCTGCGGGAACTTCGGGAAGCGTAAACTCCCAGTACACATAACTCTCAGCACGACTGCCACGTGTGAGGTTGATGCTCGCATAGTCTGTGCTGCTCGAACCGTCGTAGCCGTTTGCCGCACTGCTGATGGCATAATAAGAGTGGTCGCTCTCATCATACCCCGTGATGTCACTTGTAATGGTCTCGTTTACGTTTATCGTCCTGCTCATGATGTCTGTATGTATATATCTCCGTTACTGCCGAGGGAACTGCTCGGTGCTGACGAGCCCGAGTAGACCGTCACCATGGATGATGATGTCACGAATCCCGAATCATTGGTAAGGTGGCTTGTGGCTGTCGGAACGTTGAAGGACACTGCCCCCGATGAAACGTTGACCGCCGTGTGCGCTCCTGCCGTTGTCGTCACCTTCGTTATCGTTCCCGTGTTGCTCGTCTTGGCGTTCCATGCACTTTTCTCCGTATCGGATACCGTTCTGTGGGAAGAATCGTCTGATAGGTCGCTGAGTGCCGATGGAATGGTGGTACTTGCGGGCAATGCTCCCACCTCGCTCGCCGTATATGTCGGTTTGGTTGCCTGTTTTGCCCATGAGGGGACGGTGGGGTCTGTCTCGGTCGTGAGATACGTGTTACTATCCACAGAGCCATCGGCTTTAAGGAACTGCGAAGAAGTGCCGTTATCCTTTACAAAGGAAAATGCTGTAATAGTACCACCATTTTCGATATTGTTGCTTCCCATATCGAGACTCGTACAAAACCTAATCAGTTCCGCCCCGCAAATGGCCAAAGTGTCACCGTTATCGGCTGACTTTATATATGTACTTGAACTGCTGCCAAACTGTATCGTACCCGTCACCGTTCCTCCCGTCAGCGGTAGGTAACTGCCTAAATCGGATGCGTTAGCCTTGCCGTTCCAAGTTGACTTCTCCGTATCACTCACCATCCTGTGTGTCGTGTCCTGTGTGACGATACCTGCGGGTACTGCCGTTATGTCAACAGCTTTGTTCGTTACGGAAAGTGCCGTTCCGTTGACCTTGACGGACTCTATGACGTTAGCCTCACCGCCCGAAGCGCCAGAGACCGATATGTTTCCGCTGCCGAGAATAGACTCTCCGTTAATGGTCTTAATGTTCGTGCCACTCTCCAATGCCGCCTGTTTTGAGTTCCAAGTGCTTTTTTCCGTGTCTGTTACCACACGGTGTGTAGAATCGGCAGTAAGGTCGGAGAGTGCAGAAGGAATAGATACCGTTATCGCAGCGTTCTTGTTCGTAACGGGTACAGAATTGCCATTGAACGTGATAGACTCTATGACATTTGCATCTCCACCCGTTCCACCGCTGACAGATATATTCCCAGAGCCTAAGATACTCTCGCCATTGACAGTCTTTATGTTTGAACCCGACACGAGAGCTGCCTGCTTGCCATTCCACGTACTCTTTTCCGTGTCCGTAACCGTCCTGTGGGTAGTATCTTCGGTGAGGTCGGAGAGGTCTGTAGGCACTGAAATATCGACATTTTTGTTGGTCACCGCCTGTGCCGTGCCATTGACGGAGATACTCTCGATAACGTTCACGTCACCGCCGCCACCGCTGCCACCGCTGATGGAGATATTTCCCGAACCGAGGATGGTTTCACCGTTGATGGTCTTAATGTTCACACCGCTCTGCAACGTGTCCTGCTTGGCAGCAAGGTCGGTTTTCTTCGCATAGTCGGAAAGGTCAACGGGCTGTCCACCCTCGTCTATATATCCACCGCTGCCATCATCCGCACCGAGATAGGCGGCTATCTTTGTTTTCTCGATAACGGTTATTTCTTCCTCAACGAGCAGGTTGAACTCTTCGGCAGAGAGCTTTCCCTGTGCCGTTAAGCCACCATTCTGTATCTTGTTTTTTAGACGGTCTATGTTCGTTGCCATATCATTGCTTACGTTTTATGTAAGTGTTATATTTGATTGTCGAATGAGGGTTGAAGTTCACGGCTTTCACCTCGTAGCCCTTCACACCCCAACGCCACCAGAGGAATCTGTGCTTAAACTCTTGCTTTACTGCAATAGCCAAACTGTCTCGCACTGAGTATCTTAGTTTCCTGTTGTTAAACTCAAACTCTGCCCAAGCATCCTTGTAGAAGAGAGGCGCATCTTCTGTGGAGTCCTTCTTCTCGAGGGTTACGGAATCCTTCGTTTCCGTTCCCATCTTCTGTAAGCTCAACAGCTCCTTTGCCGCTATGCCTGCATCCTTCAGCAATACCCTGTCCTCATCGGTAAGTACCTCCTTGATACGTTCAACCTCAATGATTTTCTGTGTGACCACCTCCACGGAATCATGGATGGTGTCTTTCTTTAGCGGCACGTACTGCTGCTGACGGGCAAGTTCCTCACGCAGCATTTCTATCTCCTTCTTCAACTCACGGTTGCAGGAGGAGAAGCCGAAAACCACAAACAGGAACAATAGCCAAAATATGACCGTAGCTATGTACGGCCAAAGAGCTTTGAATTGTTTCATTCTAAAAAAATCCTTTTTGCCTTGCGCCAGTAGTACATCCTGTTGGCAAGACCATTTGTTCCACCGTTAATCTTCTTAGTAACGCCCTTCACGTCGTCGTTGTCAGCGAGTTTGTTACAGCCACGGGAATACCAGAACCACATGGCCGACTTCAAACGTCCGGGGGCTTTCGTCAAGAGGTCAGGGTAATTGAGGATATTACCAGAACAATATCCGCTGTTCTGATACAGCTTGTAGTTGCTTTTCCCCGTTACCTGGATATATCCTCTACCTCTGTAAACATAGCCCTCTTTCGTATCCTCACTACCGTTGCCCAAACGGTTGCCATAGACACGGCTCGCAATCATCACGGGCTTGTTGGCATAGGCTTTAGCCTGCTCCTTTGTGAAATGCTTCGGGAATGTCCTCAACAGCGCGTCAGCCGAGTAGTTGAGGTTTTCCTCCACATGGGTGAACCCTACGCTCTCATGCGCCAACTGTGCCCAAAAATGGGCTATCCTCAAAGGGGTGTTGATACCGAACCTGTCTGCCCACTCGTTGAAAAAGCGAACATCATCGTCTATCCTGTCCTTCGGGTAGGTAAAGCACAGTCTCAACAGTTGTGATTTAGTTATCTTCATGCTTTTCTTCGTTTAAGGTTTGCGTAATAGTCTCTTCAAGTGCGTTGCCTAAGTCTTCATCCTTTGTCTTGGCAAAGCCCGCCAAAAACCTGCCGATGAACACGAACGCTGACTTCCACGATACGTCGGGCTTGCTAACATGTACATCCTTCAGGTAGAGGAAATGCCCCGCTATGCTACACACCTCGCAGATAAAAGCTATAAGCATGGCTATACCTGCCGTAACGATGTGGTCGCACCATCCGTAAGGCTCCGTCACTGCATAGCCGAGAATGCAGAATACCAACAACAGCGTCATGTAGTCAATGAACTTGTTGCAAGTCCTTCGGATGGCCCGGCTCAGATGGAACTCGGTCAACTTAGCCAGAGTTGCGTTGTTCGCTGCCAAAGCCTCCTTGTGACGCTTTTTACTCTCTGCCCTGCCGAAGCGGAAGTCGGCAATGATAAGGACAATGCAGAAGGCTATCATCCATCTAAGGTCTTGAATGGCTTGTATGGCCTCGCCACCCATCACGCCCCACGTGAATGCCTGCCCGACGTTTCTTGTAGTCATTGTTCAGTTCCTTTCTCTTTAATGATTAAACAACATGGATGACAAAGAACAACAACAGTCCTATGCCGTCCGCAACAAGGTCTTTCTTCTCGACCACACCAGTAGTCTTCTTGTCGTAGACCTCCTTTCCGATAGCGAATACTGCACCTACCAATACGGCGAGGATACCCCTCACGACCCTACTGAATCCGAATGGCAGGAACAGCACCGATGCCACCCACGCAATAACCATGAGCAACACGATGTGCATCCACTTGTCCACGCCGAAGGCAACAAGCCTTTCCACGAGTTTATCCCATTTTTCTCTGTTCATGGTGCGCCAAGATTAAAGGATTAAACCTGCTATGACAAGAGCTGCCAGGACACAACCGACAATAGCCCTCAACAGTTCCACACCGACACTTGTGCCTGTATAACCAGTCTCGCCTTCCTTCTCTGCCTCTTTCGTTAGACGGTATGAGTAGTACATCTCCAGAAAAGCACTGATAATGAAACCAATGCACGGTGAGAGGATGATGAGTTTCTCGTTATCTACACCCTCGTCAAACTGTGCGAAGAGGACGGCTACAAGGATTGACAGAAAGAAAGCAATCCACACAAACAGCGTACTTGACGCTAACTTTTCCTTTAGTTCTTTAAAATTCTTCATAATCTTTTTTGTTTTAAAGTTAATATTCTGTTATTCTCCAAATACTATCGGGAAGGTGTAGGTGAAACCGTAGGTCTTGTCGGTACTCTTTGCGTACTCCGAGCGTGACAGTGTATGGAGTATCGTCAGCAGTTCCGCATTGTCCATCATCGGCAGGGATGAAAGGATTCCTCCGTCCACCGTCAGCATCACAAGCCCTCCCGTCAGTTGCTTGGAGCGTATTCCGAGTTCTATCTTACCCGTGTTCTGTCCTTCATCCATAATCACTCATTTATGGTACTATTACCTCCCCACCATCGTCTAACCATCTACTGTCTGAGCCGTCCCTTGTACGTCCCGTTCTCGACTCTGTTGACACTGTTTTAATGTATGTTATCACACCGTCACTTGCTCTGTAAAGACTTCGGGAATCCACTCTACATTCATAAGTGACACCATCCTCTGTCTTCCAATATGTATAGGAATTTGCAAAATCGCCTGCGTAATACTTCGTCGTATTCTTAGCTACAAGGTCTGCGGTCAGTTCATTATTTACAAACCACTTCCCATCATCTGAACTTGCCGATGTTCCGCCAGACTCATTATACGTCTTCGTTTCCGTTTCGCCCGTTCTCGTAACGACATAACCCTCTGTGAACTTGTAAAAAACATTCATCGAAAGTATCAGCCAACGGGTCATGCTTATATCTTCAGGGTTATTGACGGAACTGTCTATCTCATTATATGTCTCTGAGTTCCATGAGTTTGCCACTGACTTGATAACAATTGGTGTTGTATCGTGTGACTCCGCTTCAATGATGACAGTATTGTCACCTGTGATACCATTGACTACATTTCCGTTATCGTCAAGATACTCTATAAGTGGTTTCCCGTCAACTATACTTGTTCTATACTTAGGCGTTTCCGTTATGGCATTATTAGAGTCGATGGTATATATTCCCATCTCGAACTTTCCTGCAAGAATCTTTGTATAAACACCATCTTTGCGTGACACGACACCCTCGGAAAAGAGACTCGGGATAATGGCATCCTCTTGTATGGCAAGTGAGGACGCTCGTATTCTTCCCGTCACCGATGCGCTGTTCATCGTTGCATTGTTCATCGTTACGTTGCCCTCGTTGTCAACGGAGAACTTCGTTACCTTGCTTGAACCTTCTCCATTGGTGATAACCTCCATCGGGCTGCTCACGCTCGCACCCTTCCAATTTATCTTGTCGGCATCAAGAATAAGATTCGGTGTGCTGATATTGATACTTGTGGCACCCCTCATATCGATTGTCTTACTATTAAAATCTATCTTACTTGCATCGAGTTTAATCACTCCAGTGGGATTACCATTGGAATCGAAAACTATGAGTGTTTTCAGTGCAGCAAGTTCCGTGGTATTTCCCGCAGAGTCCATAGCAGAGGCAAAGACAGATGAGAAATCCCTCTTTGAGACAAGACCGCTCGCCGTTCTGTTCCCCGAGGTGTCAGAGCCAAAAACTGCTGCTATAATTGCGTCTCCGTAATTCTGAATGATACCCGTTGCATCATCAAGTATCTTAACCCATCCTTCCTCGCTATACACCCACACACCGAGGCTACCGTCAACAGTCCTGTTTGTGAAATTATCATGGAAGGAACTCCTTTGCATATACAGGTCGAACTTGTTGGCAGAGGTAGGCATAGTTCCTTTGAATATCCTAAACGAGCCATCTCCGAGAACTCTGTAAGCCTCCATAAACAGACTGACGATATGGCTGTCGGAAATAGTCACGCCATCTACCGTTAGGCTGACAGGATTAGATGTGTTGAACCATATATCGTATGATGACGGCTGCGTATCTTGCATGTAGGCCGTGGCATAGGTCTTACTGCCTGTGATAATGTCGTTAAGGTTATCTTCCAATGCCACGACAATCTCCGCTAAGATATTCGTTATCGACACACCTATCTGTGATGTGACGGGAGTCCAGTCGGACATAGTTCCCGTAATTTGATCAGCGGTACACATATACAATGTGTCACCTTGTAACCACAGGTCGCCTGTGCTATAAGGCAAACTCGGCACGGTGGGGCTGATGAAATAGGAAATCTTCGAGGCGATAACGTTCATCTGCTCACCGTTCAATTCCGCCAAAGCTGTGTAGAAGGCATCCCACCTCGCCCTATATTGAGCAGCAGTCCAGTTATCATCGGAAAGAACGGTGTCTGTTGACAAGTCGGTCAGCCATTCTGGAGTTGTATTATAGACATATCCGCTCGGTGTTCCTGTGTGGGTAGGGTCGTAGGCATCGAGCATCTTCCACAGGTTGAGATAGGCGGTATCTAAATCACTTGTGCTCATACCCGCCTCCGTAGCGCTGAGTTTCGTCTGGTGGTACATCTCTGCCGCATTCTTCCACTCTATGTAGATACGGGACTTCTCGCTGCCCGCAGAGAGTATTCCGTCGTCGGCCACGTCACGTATCTTCTCCAAAGAGGCACGTGTGTCGAGGTCAAGGATTTCTTCCCATTCGTAAGTGTCCGATGAAAATGTCCTTGTCGTAGGCTGGCCGTTGACGTAAACGGTCATCGTTGAACCCGCCTCGAAGAACATCCATCGCCATCCACGACCGCCCGAGGATGCTGCCGCACGGTTGATATCGTAGTATATATCTTGTACGTGCTCTGCTTCCGTTCCCTCTGCTATCCATGTGCGTGCGGGCTCGTTTGACAAGGTGGGTGTTCCCATGCCGTAGATGATGTCAAATTTTGCGTCATTCTGCCGCTTTATCTCCTCGATGTCCGCACCCATTGTGTCTATCACCGTTGTGTCGATAGACGGTTTCTTGGTGGTTTTCCAAAGAGCATCAAACTGTGTCTTTGAGATGCCCGCCTCGGTATTGTTCGTCGTGGTGTCACCATCAGTCTTGCTGATGGAAATAGAGTCAATCTTATCTCGCATACCACCCGTGAGGGTTTTTCTGCGCCATGAACCGACAGTTACCTCGGCCACAAGGGTGTCGAGGTCAGCATTAACATTGGTTACCACACCTTCATGATGTGTCCCCGTGATATCGTTATCGAAAGAATATGTCTCCCCAAGCATAGGAAGGCTGTTCTCGTTGGCCGCTATGACCGTTCCTGTATAGTCGGGTTTGTCATCAACCATCATCCTAACGACCTCAATGGCTGCGTTCTTTAACTGCGTCTGTGCTATGGCCTTGTAATCAGTCTGCCCGTTCTCCAATGCGATATTAACAAGCGTTACCTTGTTTCCTATCTTCGGGATAATACCTGCACCGTTTCCGAGGTCTATGCCAGGCAGAATGGTATCACCCTCAGATGTGAAGATCAGTCGGAACCATCCTCTCGGAACCGGCCATGCATTATCGGAAGGCACCACATCATCCTCCTCCCATTCCTGAACTCCTGCAACATTATCAAAATACACCACCTCAAACTGCCTTCCTGCCAAAGGACAATCCACTACGGTATTTGTATAGTCGGGCTGGAACAAGAGACATAGCGGCTTGTCTTGTATCTGCATGGCCTGCTCGAAGTAGTATGCCGTCTTATCATAGTATTCAAGCTTCACATACCACTTGGAATACTCCTTGTAAGTTGCAACCACCTGCTCACCGTTAACCGTTGTATAGGTATCGGGAATACGTGCTCCATTCTCGTCTGTAAGATAACACCTTCTCTCGTGGGTGTCACTGATGTACAGTTCAAGTTTCGGATATATATCATCGAGGATAAGGTCTGTCGTAAGGCGGATGGAAGGAGAGCCATAAACCATAATAGAGCCATCCTCAATACTTATTTTATCATCACCAGTACTTTCGCCAGTTTTAAGCATAAGACGTTGCGTGACAGGTGCATAAAGACCTGACAATGTCCTTTTAGCCATATTCGTCGTTCCACCAAGCACGCGGAAACAGTTATAATACTCACCGCTGATGGTAGAACCTGCGATAAATCGGATAGCATGGGCATTCCAATCGAAAAAAACATTACATCCCAAAGCGTCTGCAATCCTCGATGCAGCAGCCTTAATCGAGCAACCATCAAAATCGACAGTAATGGCACTATTTGCATTCGATATATTTAATATGGGATTCCAGTTCAACGTGTTACCATTCCCGTCTGTAAGGAAAGTCTGCTTAAACTCGCTGTCTATCTCCCCATATTCCGTCATGAAGTCGCATAACTTCTGCGCTATCGTCCTCGGCAGTCCCGTAAAGGATGAGGTGTACAAGTCCACCGTGTTGCCGCCCACCTCCCTTGACGTTATGTAGAACGGCACTCTCGTCAAACGTGCCAACGGGTGCAGGAAAGTAGGCTCATACCTCACGTGTATCTTTGATGCGTCGCTCGGTGCATAAGGCTCTAACAAGGAATACTTCACACCCTTGAAGTGTACGGATGCTCCTACGGGCAGAACCTCGTAGGTGTCGGCGTTCCATGATATAGTGATACCTCCCGTCCCATCTACATTGTCGTTAAGGCGGGCTGACTCGTACACCGAGGGAAGCGTGAACAGTTCTTCTTGGAAATCTATCATAACTAACTATTTGCTTCGTAAAACACCACATCGAACTTGGCAAGTTGCTGCATAAACTCGGTGAAGTTCTGTACATCTTGGTAGTAGAGGTGGAATGTCTCATCCTTATATACCGAGCGCAGCGTTATCGGCTGCGTGCCGTTGAGCACGCTCTGGCAGAAAGCATCGTATCTCGCCCAGAACGTTGCCTTGTCTGGCGCCGTGATGTGCATCGGCAGGGATATCGTCCTTTCATCCACATATCCCGTTCCGACCACTACGGCGGCACCGTTGGCCGTAACGTTCTTGTTCGTCACAGGCTGCTTGTGCGGTCTCGGGGTCACAAGACGGGACAGCCCCTCGTCTTCCAACGAGAGCCCCCATGTGTTGTAGGCATCCTGTCCGTTGATAAATAATTCTCCTGCTGGCATAATCAATTATTGTTTGTAAAGACAGACATAAACCAGCCGACCTGCACACTCCGAGAAAAGAATGGTCAGTACGGTATGTTGCTCACAGAAGTTGCTGAGAATGACGTTTCCCTGCCTCTCCATATCCTCGGGACGGAAGACGAACGTATGCTGCTTCACGCCCACTTTGTTTTCAAACTGCGGTCTGTATGTACTTTCCATATCATTAAAGTTTAGAGAGTTTATTATCTATTGATTGCAATCTCGGCATGAACTCCGCACGTATTCCCTCGGTGGCCGTCTTAATGGCATAGAGGTGTTCGTTGGTCGTGCGGAGCATGGAGCGTATCTCTTTCACGGTGTCCCCATTGGGTGAGGTGATACCACCCATCATCTGCAAAGTGGAGAGTATCTGCTTACGCACGTCGTTGCCCTGCTCAAGTGCTATCTGCTGTGCCGTGGCGATACCTAAGTACAGTTCAAACTGGTCGTAGGTAGCCTTGTCAGCCATGTTGACGTGCGCCTCCTGGTCTGCGAGTGCGGAGGTGTCTGTAATACCCATCAGCTCCTGTATGGCTCGGGCCTGCTCGGTGTAGTTGTCTCTTGCGTCACCGATGACACGTTTCAAGTCCAACAACTGTGCTGCACGGTCAATCTCCGATATGTCGCTATCCATGATCTGACGGTAGCGTTCCTGCCACTCATTGAGCATCTTGTCGAAGCCATCGCCAAGCACAAACTTATCCACAAATGCCTCGGTGAGTATCTTGTTTATGTTGTCGGCAAAGTCCTCGGTGGAACTCTCCATATCCATGAGGTCGGAGAGGAATGATGAACGCAGACCGCTCAGCGGTGTGTCCTCGGCAACATACTCCAGTTCCTTCAGGTCGTCTAAGAGAGGTTGTACTGCTCTCGCTGCGTCCTCCCTCATTTGCACCATCTGCTGGCGGATATTCTCTATGGCTGCGCTGTCACCGTTCTGCAGTGCTTTCGCCCACTCGTTGTTCAGTTCGTCGAGCTTATCCTGGAACTGGTTCTTGAGCTGTGTGTCAATCATCTGCTCGATGAGCGTCCTGCCAATCTCCTTACCGAATGTCTCGGCATCAGCCTCCATATCCATGAGGGTGGAAACGAACGTACTGCGGAGGTCTGAGAATGGTAGTTCCTGTTTCTCCGTGATACCCAGTTGAGCGAGTATGTCGTGCACCACAGGCTGTGCCTGCTCAAAGGCTTGCTTGGCGGCTTCTATCTGCGGTGTGAGGGCTGTGAGTACACTGCTCACGGTAGCACCCTCCACGCTCATTGCTGCGTTGAAGGCTTTCTGTAACTCGTTGAGGAATGGCTGTATCATCGTAGAGGAAACCATCTCATCGACAATCTTCTCTGCCATCTTGCGTCCTACCGACTCTGCCCAATCCTCTGCCGTGGCATCGAGGTTCATCAGCTGACTGCGGAAGTCGCCGCCCATATCCTTGAAGGTAGTATCGCTGACAACCTCCTGAACGTAGCCCAGAGCGGTCATGTATTCCTGCGCCTGAGTGGCAAGGGACTCACGGAGGTCTTCAAGTTCCTTGCGCAGTGCTATCAGTCCCTCGGTGTCATTGGCCTCTAAAGCTTTTTCGAAAGACTCTCTCCATGTGTCCATCTGCTGGTCAAAGGCTTCGTTGAGGATATTCCTCTCCACAAGCTGCTCAACCATCGTCTTGGTGATATTCTTCGACCATGCCTCCACGTCACCGTTGATGTCGGTGAGTGTAGAGAGGAACGAACTGTGCAAGTCCTCGAAGGCCGACTTCGTTTCCTCCGCTGCTTCCTCGGCATCAATGCCGAAGGCCTCCCACATCTGCTTGGACTTCTCGCTGATCTCGCCCGTGGTCTTGTCGAACTCGGCATTAAGCTCTGCCAACTGGCGGTCGTAGTCGGTCTGTGAGATTACCCCGTCTGTGAGGTCGCTCATCAGCTTAGAGTAACGCTCTGCCCATCCGTTGGCCCACTTGTCAAACTCCTCGTCAAGCAGCTTGCTCTGTATGAGGTTCTGTAGGATGGAATTACGCAGGTTATTGCCCCACGCCTCCATGTCTGTCTCACTGTCCGAGACAAGCTGCTCAAAGGCACTGCGAATAGTATCGAGGTAATCAAGTGCTTCCTCCGTCGTTTCCTCTATGCTCTTGATGATACCCATCTGACGGAACTGCTCTATCTGTGACTGCCCCTGCTGAACGTAGGAGTTATACTGCTGCTGCAACTGCTCCAAACGTTGCTTGTAATAACTGTCGTCTATCTTCCCCTCCGTGCGGTCTTTGTTCACTTGGGCCAACTGTTCGTACCAATTCTCCAACTGGCTCTGCATCCGCTCACCGATAAGGTTGTTTATCACCATTCGGTTAACCATCTGCTGCCAGTTCTTGGCGATATTATCCATTACATCCTCCGAGCCGTCTGCGAGGTCATAGAGGGAGCTAAGGAAGTCATCAAAGACGTTTTCCTTCGTAGTGGTCGTAAGAGCTTCGTTGAGGGCAGATACCTGCTCCTCTGCCTTGCCTGCCTGTGCCGCCAGTTCCTTGATACGTTCTACCACACGGTCACCATAATCGCCTGTGTCGGCAATCTTCTGCATCATATCGGCCATTCCTAACAGGTTGGCAGCGAGGTCGGCAGTGAGGGTGTTCAAGTCACCGTTCCAATTCGTTCCGAACAGTGAGTTGAACGTTGATAGCTCTGACGACGAGAAGCCTTTCCAATTCTTGTTAAAGGAGTGGTGAGCGGCGTTATATTGCATCTGTAGCTGCAGCTGCTTCTGAAGGTTCTTCTCCAACTCCTTCTGCTGCTTGGCGAGTGTCTCGTAGGTCTTGATGGCACTCTGCCCGCTCTTACCGTTCATAGTGTCGGTCAGTCGGTCAATGGCCGTAGTCAGTATCTCGTTACGGTCGGACAGCTTCTCCAACTGCTTGTTTATCTCTGCGGCATTACCACCGCCGATACCGAAGGCACGCCCGAAGTCCTTTACCGACTTAATGGCGTTCAAGGCCGCCCCGACATAATTACCACTTGCGAAGTCGGCTGCCGCGTTGGCAGCGTTATTGATACCCGAAAGGCCGTGCGATACCTTCTCACCGGCACTACCCAGACCTATCTCGTTAAGCAGGTCTGGAAGGTCGCCCAGGTACTCATTTACCCAATCTTTGATATTTCCGGCCACACGAGCGATGGCATCTTTCAATTCCTCATTGACACCGTCTTCAGCTTTCTTCCAGCCACCCCAGGCCTTTGAGGTTTTCTCTCTTGCGTTAGCTAAATTGCCTTCTGCCTTAGCCAGTTTGACCGCCTGCTCGGAGAGCTTCTTATACAGGTCGCTTTGCTTATCAAGTCCGAGAGCGTCAAGCCAACCTTCATCGAAATCAATGCCAGCAAGTGACGGATCGATGCTCCTCAGTGAGTCACGGAGGGATAATTCCAAATCCGCTACTTCTTTCTCCAAGATAGACTGATCGGATAAGGCCTTGTTCAGACGTTCCTGTGCATCGGCAGCCTCCTGCACCCGTCGGGTGTGCTCACGCTGCTGTTCGTTGGCAAACGAGAACATACCGCCCTGCTCGTTGATGGCGGTGTTTATCTCACGGATCTTCCCTTGTATCGTCTCCATCTGGTCGATGGGGAGATTACCCGTAGAAAGGATATGCTGTAACTGGTCACGCAGACCTTCGAGGTATTCCTTAGTATGGCCGGACAGGTCGTTGAACACTCCAGCCCAGTCTATGCTATCCTCCAACTGCTGTTTCTCCAAGTCTTTGAGTGCCTTATCCTTCTGTAAACCCAAAGATGCTCTCTCTGTGACGGATGACGCTTTGGCTATCTTATCTTCATACTCTTGCGTGATGGCGAGTTTCTGTTGCTCGTAGTCACCATATTCCTTCAAGAAGTCGAGAGTCGCCTGACGCTCCTGGTCGTAGCGCTGCTCTACCAGACGGAGGTATTCGGCATTCTCCTTCTGCATGAGGGCATCGATGGTTGCCTGCTGATCTTCGGAAAGCTGCAGCCCCATCCAACCGGCCTTTCCAGCCTCGGTATTCTCATAGGGACTGTCCTTGTGGGCGTTCTCCCATGCCTTCTTGTTATGCTCGTAGATGGCCTTGCGCATTTCATTGGCATGCTCCTCGATCTGACGGAGGTTCCTTTCATGCTGCTCATCCTGCTCTGCACGTTCACGCTCTGCATCATTCTGTATGGAGGCTATCTCTGCATCACGTCGTGCGTCCGATGCCTCCTGACGGATCTTGCGCAGTTCATCCTGGTAGCGCAGTTCTTCCTCAATCTGCTTGGCGTGCTGAGCTGCCTGCTCCTTCTCAAGGGTGTCGTCCGCTTTTGTTGTCTTAGTTGTCGTCTTAGTGCTCTTCGGTTCTTTCGTGTATGCTTCTATCCCTGCGCCTTTCAAAAGATTTATCTCGGCCTGCGTTTCCTTTCTGCCATTTTCAATTAAGGTTCTAACATATTCTTCACTTGCTGCCTTTTCCTCTTTGGTCTTTTGGCGGCGCATCTTGGCATAGTTCGTTGACCATTGGTTCATTTTTCTCGCACCTTCCTCGGTTAGAATCATATCCGTTGAGCCAAAGACGCCCTTTGAATCTGACAATGAGAGTCGTTTGCCATATCGGGAGAAATATTCTTCATATTGGCTTCTTGTAAGTCTCTGTCCCGCAGAGAATACCGTTCGGAATTGTCCTCCTTGAACGGAGCTGTTGCTCTGGTCTCTAAGTATCTGTTTTTTTATCTCTTCCGTGGCCAGCTCTTGATAAGCCGCAGCTTTTGCACGTGCCATGATGGAAGAAACGACTGCATCGGTGTTCTTTACAAAAATATTTTCCGCATCAGATACGTTGTTGACGGAAAAGCCCAAGCTTATAAATGCATCTTTATTATCCAAGATGAACTTCTCCTTTTCTCCAAGACTATCCCCGAGGCTGTTATATTCATCTTGCAGTTTTTTATATGATGATATCTGTTCAGCTGCAGTGTTTGCAACGGACACCGCCCATTCCTTGTGGTGATTCTTTATATTGTCCACATGTACATTTTCTTCCTTCGTAGCCTCTCTTGTACTTGCTATATATGCGCCAAGACCAGCCACGACAGTTCCGATAACGGTAGCTAAAAGGACGTATGGATTGGCATTTGCAGCCTTGTTAAAAAGAGTTTGAGCAATAGTTGCGCCTTTCGTTACAAAGGCATAGGTCTCTTGTAAGCCGACAATTATACCAAGCAAGGACTGAATCCTTGTCTGTATTTCCTCCATTTTCTCGCTGTCCCTGTTGAAAAGTCCCATGACACCTGTAGCAAGGCTCGCAGCACCAGCCACACCCTGCAAACCGTCACGCAAGGCGCGAAGCGTTCCTCCTTTGGAGTTGTAATCCATGAGAAGGTTTATCTTTTTCATTTCTTGGGACAGCTCACTTGCATGCATTACGGCATCGTAGAACTCCTGCGTTCCCTCCTGCCCGCTATCAAGCAACCCCTCTATCTCTTTTCTTGCTTGGAGTATCTGCGTCCTTATTCCCACAAAGGCTTTCTCTGCCTTGTTCGCTTCATCCTCCGTCTGTTGCATCTTTTCCTTGATATTCAACAACCCCCGTTCTATTTCTTCAAGACTGTTGATATCCTTCATCAAGTCAGTTCTAAAGAGTCCCTTCTCATTGAATAAATCCGACACGGATTCCACTTCCCTAAGCTTCTCGAGGACTTTGTCAAGCCTCGCAAACAGAGGGCCTGCAGCTTCACCATCGAGGTCACCAACGGCAGTGTCGATATTTTCCCTTAGAGAGACAAGCTTTTCCATCATCTCCTTTGCTGCCTTCAGTTCCTCCTCAGGGGCAATAGAGAAGATAGTGAATTCCTTACCAAGCTCATCGACAGCTTCCATGGCACGGGCCGTTTTTCCAAGCGTTTCTGCTTGCTCTTCAAAAGCCTCCGTGCTTTCATGCGCCTTCTCTGCCAGTCGCCCGACGGTATTAATTTCATCTTCCAAGGATACGTTCAAAGAATCAAGGCTATTGTCAATCTCCTCCAAGGCAGCCTTACTATTATCATCGGAGAGGGTAGGTAATTCCTCCCTTGCAACTTGAAGGATATCCCTTAAATCCATAAGGGCGGATAGCAAACTTTTATAGTAGTCCTCGATGTTTCCCGTAAATTTTTTTGCTTCCTTGTCGTAATCATTCAAGAATTCGCCTATAGATCCATTGGAAATGTCTTCTACAAAAGCCATCACTGCTTTTGTCAATTGCTGCTGTTTCTCTGTTGCTTCATCTGATGAGTTCGCTATTTCCAGTATTGTTTCTGAAAATTTCTTTTTTGCAGACTCCGCTGCTTCGGAACTAACTCCCATAGCTTTTGCAACCCTATCAAAAGCCTTTATCGCTAAGTCAACTTGTGAATTCAAATCTTCCGTTCCCAACGAGAGGTTCTTGCCCGCATTTATCCGATTAAATGCAGCATCGATATCTATCCCAGCCCTCTCTATATTATCTTTTATCTGACGTACATGCGCAGACATTTCATTCATGGAACGAATGAAATCGCTGTTATCGCAAGTCGCATACCAATCAATCCCTGGCATAATATTATCCTGTTTCCCTTGCAAAATTATTAAAAAAGTATTTGGTTACCAAATATTTTAATAAATTGTTTACACAAAAAATAATAATCACGGAAGAGATATGAAAAATTATTCTTATTTTTGTAAGGCAAACAAAAGAAAAGTAAAGATATGAGTGAGGAAATCGGGTACGTCTATGTACTAAAGAACGAATGTATGCCGGGATTGATAAAGATAGGAATCACCGACAACATACAGGAGCGCATGAGGGTCTTGAACAACACAAGCGTTCCAGTGCAGTTTGAGTCCGTCTACACCTGTGTGGTCAGGAAAGCGGACATGAGGAAAATTGAGTCCGCACTCCACAAGGCATTTGCACCCGACAGGGTAAACCCCAAAAGGGAGTTCTTCCGCATGGATGCAGACAGGGTGATACCGATACTCTCCATGTTCCAGTTGGAGAACATCACGGATGAAATAAATATGGAACTCAACAAAGGACTTGACCCACAGGAGCGTGTCGCCCTTGAGAAAGAAAAGGCAGAGTCACCAAAGAGAAGAGAGCCGTTCAACTTTCTCGCTTTGGGAATAAAGGGAGGGGAGCATCTTTTTTGGAGGGACGACCCCCATATCTTCGCCACTGTCGCCTCGGAAAGGAAGGTTGCGTACAATGGCGAACTGATGTCCCTTACAGCCGCCACAAGCAAAATAAAGGGGCTTTCCTACGGCGTTCAGCCCACTCCCTACTGGCTCTACAACGGTCGACCGCTGATAGACATCTATATGGAGCGCTACTCGCCCATCGACAGTGAATCGTAAAAAGGATGGGGAAAGAGAGTCGCTATGCCCTTACCCTGCAGTGTATCGTTAAGTGATGCTTTAAGTTGCTGAAAAGCAACTCACCGTCCTCAAACAGCATACTGCATTTCCTTTTTCTTTCCGTATCGTTCAACCCCAAGGCAAAGAGCCATGCATTAAGATAGCGGATGTCGTAGCGTGTCATGTCATACAGGCATAGTATGTTGACACCGTCTTTTCCCATTTCAAGCATCGTACTCATAGGCATGGCTCTCCTAACAGTTGCACAGCTTTTCTCATAAGGTAGCCCGTAAGCCATGCCCCGTCCTCACTGCCGTACGGAACTTCGTAATAGTCACATATGGCAACCATGGCATGATAGAGTACCTCGTGCGCCGTCGTATCCCACCACTGATCGCCTCCCGTAGCATTCCCTACGAACACAAGACTCATGCAGATGTCATCACGGCTTACGCACATTCCACTATTCTTCTGGAAAAGCAGGACATCTATCACCTCGTCAATCTTATCACCTCGCATTCCGAAAGCTATCATAGCCTGACGCATCTCATACTCGTCAAGCCTGCGAAGGTCGTGGCAGAGGATTATTCCCCAATAACCTTTTATGTCTATATAATCGGCTTTCATAAGCTTAAAGCATCAAGTCCCACTGTATGACCGTTCCCGTAGCATTACAGTCACCGATGTATCGGCAAAATACAAGTCCGTCATAGCCGTCCTCGTCACCAAGGACATCTTTTATGTATTTAGTAAGGTGTTCATCATCCTCTATGCTGCTGCCCCAATAATCTGCCTTCACCATTGCCGCAAGATACATAGCGTCATAGATGCAGGAATCGTCTATCTCCACCTTGTTTTCCTCCAAGACGGATTTCAACTCGCTCACTGTCATGGGAACTACCTTTACCATCTTCCCAGATACCTTGTCTTTCTTCCGCATCCTACTGATGGCAAAATCGCAAAGTTTCCTGTTGAAATGCATCCCATAATAGGCCATATACTGTTCGAGGTCTTCGGGAATGCAAAAGTTCATTAATGATGTTTTCATAATGTCTTTTTTTTGAAGAGTAGGGAGCAATAAACTCCCTTACTCTTGTTAACACTACGGTCTTAGTCGTCTAACTCGCCGTTTTCCATGTCCTTACAGGCATCCTTGTAGCCTTTCTCATAGCCTTCCTTCCAGCTGTCCTCATCCTTGTATGATGTGGTGCTAGTACGGTATCCACCGCGATTGCGGCTGCTGCTGCGCATGCGAGAACGCATATAGTGACGCATCTCGCTTTTGCTCTCTTCGTTGCTGTCCTTAATGATAATCATTGTCTTTGAAGTTATTTGTGGTTTCTATTTCTTGGACGGTGTAAAAAGCTCATTCAGTTTGCTGATTATTGTGTCAAGCTTGCTGTCCGTAGCCGCCTGACGTTCCTCGAGGGACTTGATGGTACGGTCACGCTGTTTCTCCTCGGCATAGCGTGGATTAAGCGTTTCCATGAACCTCTCGCCTTCCCCAAGTACCATCTTGTTGTAGCCTTCCCTTTCTAGTTCTGCCTTTGATGTTTGCATCATGGCATCCACCGCCTGCATCATTGCCTGCGGACTTCCTGAATAGGTGATATCACCCTTGGCGGCTATCTCAACGTTTCCCGGTATGTCGGGAACAACGCGGTCACTTCCGCCGATGGTCACGACCATCCTTACCAGTTGCTGTTGCACACCCATGCCGTTCATAGCTGTCGGAACAGCCTGAAACTGATACTGCGGCTGTTGGAGAACTTTCTCCTTTATCGTTCCTACCTCGAGAGTAGGTTTCTGACCCTCGTGCTTAGTGAGGATATAGAACGGGCTACCCTGCCCAAGTGAATTGAAATCCATGATTCTTTACTTTTGTAAGTTATTTGTTTGGTTCACACGATTGTCCGTGACATCAATGCTAAAGTACTATTGAATCTGTCGTTAAAAACGAGGAAAACATTTGTGGCAAGTATATCTGCCACAGTCACCGCCGTACCGTTGGGCATGGTGAGGTTACGTGTCACTCCATTCATCGTCAGTGTCACTGGAAGCGTTGTCGTTGCATCAGCAGGAATGGCATTCTCCATATGTACGGTGAAATAACCTATTGGCTGAATACGACGAAAGCCAAGTGCGATATCAACAGTCTCTGTACCTACTGTCACGTTGGTATTGCTAATGTACGGGATTCCTCCTGCATTAGTCGTTATATTGCAATTACAATTACAACCCATACTTTTAACCTCCTATACCCTTAATTAGAATACCAAGTTACCATTGCCAAAGCCATTATAGCCATATCCGTTTGGATAGAACCCACCACTTACATACGGACTAGCATTTACTGCCACCAAATTCGGCCACTGTACATTCACTGTCTCTGGGAGTTTGCATTTGATGTCATCGACCTCCTTTGCAAGACCTGCGAGCTGTGCATTTAGTGGAGCGACAGCCTGCTGAACGACGCCAGCGGTGAAGTTCTGCGATTTCAGTTGGGCGTTCTCTGCCGTGAGGGCGGTGATTTCCCTATCCTTACGGTTCGATTCAAGAGCGTCTATCTTGTTATCGAGGGCGAGGAAGTTCCGGTTCATAGTATCGGTAAGGCCGTATGTTTGCTGACATAGAGCCAACTGGTCGGAAGCCGCCTTTGAGGCAATGGACTGCTGTACGCCTGCGAAGCCCTGCTGTGCTGCGACAGCGTTTGCGTTCAAGCCCTGCTGGAGCGCATTAGTCTGTTGGCACATAGCCAACTGATTCTGGCAGCAGCACTGCTGGAACTGAGCGCCAAGGCTTGCGTTTCCATTCTGGATTGCGTTAATGACCTGCAGGGCATTCATACCCTGATTTGCACTGATGGTATTCAAAGCATTCTGAATACCCTGAATCGAAGCGTTTACTAAATTGAAATCCTGCCCGAGCATGGTACTCAGCGTCTGTGTTGCCGTGCGGGAAACCTCACCCTGGTTGGTAATAGCCTGCATGATAAGCTCCCTGCCCGTGTCATTGCTGATTTGGTTAGAGAGGAAACCTGCCGCACCATTGCCACCACCGTTACCGCCAAATCCGAACCCTCCGCCGTTGTTCCATCCGAAGATAGAAGCCACGATGGCGAGCGTGATAAGGCCTCCGATGTCATTGCCGAAACCATTACCTCCGAAGATGCCTCCGCCACCGAAACCACCCACGGGGATAGAGAACGGAATGTTTCCGAATCCTGCATTTCCAGAATTGCTTTCCGGAATTTGATAAATTTCTGAAGCCATAGTTTAGTTTTTGTGATGTTAATACATTAGTTCCTTGTCTTTGCGCATCGACAAGGACAAAGATAGGCAAGAAATATATCAAAAAAAAGGATTTTCGTATTTTCAGACTGCACAGACATTGCAGTCCTTTGAGAACTTTTTCAGAAGGTAATAGACCTTCCGCTCGCTTATTCCGTACTTCTCCGACAAGACAGATACGGCATAGGTTATCTTTCCGCCGTGACCTATGATGCCCATAAAATCATCATAGAGACAGATATACCTCACATCACCCACACTGATGCAATTTTCATGCAGTATGTTTAACACTAACTGGTCAATTTTTAACAATTCTATAACTTTCATAAGACGTGTTTTAAGGTTTTATTTAACTTTGCATTGACCTCAAAACAACTATGAAAGAGAGGTGTGAACCCCGTCATTGCAGCCTTGCGCTCTAATAAATCGGTGGTGCCTTTTATTAAAGACGGGGTTCCCTTTTATTCCCAATCATGAGACCTTATCGCCTCCATTATCGCCTGTCTGTTATCACCGTCCACCTTCTTCCTGTCCCTTGATATGTGGATTTTCTTCCTCTCCTCATCCGTCACATACAATGAGTTGACACGGTCTGCGAGAAGAAGCCTTAGCGAGGTGTAGTCTATTTCCCAGACGACCTGTCTCTTCGTCATCTTGTACCGTTCCATAGCAACGTCAAGCAGCGAACCGAATACAGAGACTCCGCCGAAGGTGTAGCTGTTCTTGTCCGAGGCGGATTTCACCTTTGCCACCTTCTGCATATCTTTCTGCTCGGTGTCAATGCCGAGGTGAGTGATAAAGCGTTCCGTCCTGTCCGATGACAACGCCTTCATGACGAGCATTGCTATTTCGCTGTCTTCCTGCTCCATGAACACTGTTTTTCTCCTGTCAAAAGCGTCATAGTCGAAGACGGAGTAATAGTCGTTCCTTGCCGTAAGGTAGGCGAGAAGGTCGCAGCAGGCAGGCTTGTTCTTCTCCACGACACGCAGCATCTCAAGCATGGCGTTCTTCTCGAGGTTCTTCCTTTCCAATCCCAACGACTCGGATATCCTCTGCATGAGATGAATCTTTCCGAGTGTCAAGGGATAGAGGTAGAACGTCTCGCCATCGATTCTGAACACATGGGGACGTTCAAGAATGGCATCCTGTATCTCATAGTCCAACTCTTCCATGCCTTCATTTCCACAATTCCTTGTGCTCCATTATCCAGTCGAAAAGGTCTATGTTAAGGAACTCATGGCTGCCATGGCTAAAGTGCTCAATGTATTCATCCACATGAAAATCCTTATGAGGAAGTCCTTTGTCGAGTGTGTCACGCAGAAACCACGCCCCCGTGTCATATAGGGTGTTAGGTTTCTTCGTCGAGAGATTCCACATCCATTCACCGTTAAAGTAACGTACTCCGTGTCTTTTGCACATCGGCACGTTGATATAGCAGAGGAAAGGCAGTAGGCGCGTGACATAAGCACCTTTCGGGCCGTCATCCTTCATTTCACCCGACCACACGCAGCTCTCGTCCCATATCCACGTAAAATCCTTTTTTATCAAGATATCGGAATCCATAAGGATGAAACCGTCAGTCAGTATGTCGAAACATGCATCTACGCTTTTCGTGTGCATGGCACTCCCGAAGGAGGAAAAAAGACCTGCCTTACGGTCAGGATACTGTCTCAGTAGGGCGTCGAAATCGAACACCTGTCCTTTTGTATTGTCTATAACCTCCACGCCTTCTGTTTTTTTTGTGAACGGCTCCTCATCGGAATTGTCGAAGACATAGACGGGACAGTCCGTATATTTCCTTACGCTGCGGACAAGGACATCTACAAGTATAGGGGTATTGTAATGGACGGTTAGTATGTTCATATTATTAATATTCGGGGATTATTATTCTTCCTTCAAAGGAAAGAGCCCCCTTCGCTTGGAGAGGGCTCTTGTAGGATATGGCGTTTTATTAAACGCTTGCGTTGACAGATGCGGAGCCAGTCCACTGAATCTGCTTTCCTGTCTCCGGCTTCAGCGACTCGAACTGATAGGTACGGATGATACCGTTGTCGGAAGAGTAGCTGTCCTCATAGGAACATACAGACTTTGGAATCTTGAAACCAGGTGCTCCTGAAGAGAAGTCCTCTGGCTCGAGCGTCACCTCCCACTCACCGTCTACAACACCGTCCACACCGTCAATCTGCCATTTGTTATGGCTGTCACCCAAACGGATTTGGAACTCTAATGTATACTTGCCGCGCTTGTATTTCACGGCCTCTGCCTCGCCACCTTCAATGGTAGCTTCCATCTTCTCACCCTTTTCCGTGGAGAGCTGAGTAGAGTCCTCTACTGGAGTGTGGAAAGTGATAGGTGTACTACCGGTGGCAAGATTCTTAACTGTAATGGTTGGAATACCCCAAGCTATAATCATAGTCTTTTTTTCTTTAATAGTTGTTTTCTATAACTTTAAATTTCATCTTCAATGATACGAAGTGTTCATGAGTACTCTCCTCCCTTATCGTAACTGGCAATCCTTCACGCTGAAAGTAGACGTATCCGTCCCTCAAATACTGCGGTAAGTCTTTCAGCCACGCCTCGAGCTCGTCCGTGCGGCGTTTGTTCCGCAGATAGAGCCCGCTTGCGGTCAGAGTGTCAGGGACGTAGATGTTGACCACGCACGTCCCCGTGACATGTTCATTCCCAGAGCCCGTCAGAACCATTACCTCGCAATCCTCGAGGAAAGCGTCGTTGTCGTTCTGCCGCGGACGCATATCCTTAAAGTACACGCCGCCAGATATCGGAGGCTGAGCCTCCATGACACGTGTCCTCATAAGGACTTCCAATTCTCCGTTCGTCATTGAATCTTCTGCTTTTCAAGATAATCTTTAATATCCTTTCCTATATCAAGCGTCCCACCGTCAAGGACGACATACCCCTTACGTTCGACATAGAGCGCATAATCCATGCCAGCCACTATAATCAGTCCGTACGGTACTCCGCTGACGAGCGAGTGCAGAAACGTTCTGCCTTTCTCTCCGCCTTCCCCGTTTCCGAAGCCTCCCTCTTCAATCAACTGACCATTCCATACTACTCCATACCCGATGGATGATGTCAGCTTGAACGTCACGTCCTTGTATGTCTTGGTCTGTTTGATTTTTTCTACGGCAAGTGCCCCCGCCCTCTTGAATGCGGATATCATTAACTTCTCCGCCTCCATTTTCACGTTGGCTACAACCTTGTCGATGTCTGTCAAGCACCTTATCATACCCACAGCTCAATGGTCTGAGTTATCGTGTAGTATTCTATTCGTTGCACTTGAAACATTCCTAGGTCACCCTTTATATCATGCACTAGATGAACCGTGTGCGGGCTGAAACCCTCCCCTACGTCCTCCATATTACATGTCACGGTATAGGTTGCCAGCTTTACTGCCCCTCCGTCATAGGTGGCGTTCCTTTTCTCCGATGCCGTCGTTATGGTGCATCGGCACTCCATGGAACTGCTTGTGTCGGCGGCTACAGGCATTCCGTACTCGTCAAGGTCTGCCGTAACACTGCCGAACCACCTAAGTATGCCGTTGGGGAATATCTGCATGGCTTAACTCATTATATACACCGTCGGATTTGCCGTATCTCCGATGAGCGTCTCACCATACTTCTTGTAGATAGCGTTAGCCGTCTCACGTATCCCAGCCATGTTCTGTGCCGTTATCGAGCCACCTTGCGAGAGGTTGACCATGGTGATAACGAAGCGCAGCGTATCGGCATAGGCAAGCTGAAACGCCTGCTCCGATGCAACGGATGCGTCAAAAGCGCCGGCGGGGTCTAACCCCCTGCCGACAATCTTTTCCATGGCTTGTACGTCTGTCATGGGGTAGTTGACGCGAGCCTTTATAGCTTCAAGTATAGTCATTTAGCTCCTTTATTTCTTCGTGGTTAGGAATCGCTTCATGTCGTCCTTGATGATGTCTCGCTTGAATTAACCGTTGGTCACGGGTGTCAAGGCATCCTGCAGCTTCTCTACCTGCTCAACGCTGAGCTTGTTCACAGCCTTGATGATGTTGACGTCGGTAGCACCTTCCTTCAAGGTTCTCGGAGTCTTCTCACCTTCGAGTGCGTTGTAGGCGGTAATGAAAGCAGCCTTATTGTACTTGTTTCCCCAGACGGTTACGAAGGTATCATTGGTGTCTGCTGCCTCAGCAGTCTCGTCCACTGCCTGACCTTGGCTGATGTCGAGGACGTAAATCTGGTCGATATTCTCGATGATAGGAGCAACAATGGCCTGACCCGTGGTTGTCTCACGCAGAGGATTGGTTTCACGGAAGCGTGCAATAAGCTTGTAGTTGTCAACAAGCTGATAAAGCACGTTCTCAACGGGATTTGTGGTCTCTGCAAGACGACCGTAGACAAGCGTGCCAACAATATCGTCCTCTACGAAGATAATACGGTTGTCGTTCCAAGGCTTCACGTTCTTGCGAATGCCATTCTCCTCGATGATGACAGAACGGTTAACCTTAACGAAGCTTACACCATTTGTCTCGTCGGAGAACGCTTCATCAAACAGCGTAGGAGTCGGAACAGGCAATGTGATACCATTGCCGACAATACGACGCTCGTAATTTGCGGCCAACTCTCGAGCAGCTTCGGAATGACGCAACTCATCGTACGTTTGCTTAGAAATCCAAATGTAACGGATGGTTGTACCATTTTCCTCTGCTTTCTCGATTACGTTCAAGATATCCTCAAGTTCGGGAGAGCCGGGATTCGAAGATGAGAATGTATTCCTGTCGAGGTAGTTAAAGTTGATACGCATGAGCGCGTTGGGGTTGTCATCATCCTTAATGGCTACGTAACCGTTTGAGAATCCAGACAGGAAGTTGTACTCATTACGCTCGTCGAGACCCTGTGCGCATGCCACGGGGTCATTGGCAAGCTTACGGGAGATGAGCTGCGCATTGCCGCCCTGTGCCTCCATTGTGTTCAGAGTATTGATGTCAGACTCGCGAAGAACGCGGCTGATACCAATCTTCGGAAGCTTGCCGTTGGCGGTCTGGATAGTGTCACGCTGCTTGATGGGAAGTGCGCTGTCCATTGAAACAAAGTCAGCAGCCACGTAGGTGGTGTCACTGATGGTGCTTTCCCACTTGTTGTCGGGGCTGTACTCTTCATTCAAATGTTGCTTGTGCAGATATGTAAGAGAGTTTCCACGCTTTTTGTTTACCGTCTCAATGAGACGCTGGAGTCTCGGAAAGAAACGCTCCAAATACTTATAAAATAGTGACTGTAACATTTTCTATTTTTCTTGTTATCCGTTAAACAATCTTTTTACCTTTTTTCGGGCTTATACGTCATGCTCCCAGCGAATAGTCGGGACAGCGGCCTTGAAAGCGGTCTTGATAGCCGCTGTGAGAGGGAATTTGAGTGCCTTTTCGTTCACCTCACCGATGGTCAGAACTGATACGAACGGCTCTGCGGTCGGTTTGGTACGAATAACGACACCACAATACTCATAGCCTTCCGGCAGTGTGCCAAGAGCACCATTTGCCACGGGGAACGGCTTAAAAGTCAGACCTGTTGCCACGTCACGGATAACAGGATGACCTGCATAGACGAACTCTTCGGTGTAACCAGTAACATCGAGAACGACTCCACCTTTGATGTCGTCAAGTTCCTTACGGATGACGATAGGATCATTTCCGAAGGTAAACTCTGTGTTTGTGTTTGCCATTTTCTTTTGTTTTAGTTTTACATAATTGCTGCAAGAGCCTCTATCTCTGCATCTGACATCGGCTCTTTCTTGGTTTCTTGATTAGCTCCGCCAGTTCCTGGCACGCTAAACGTATCAAGTCCCTTGTCGGCACGCTCTTGATTGAACGCCTTTATATCCTCCTGGATGCCACCGAGAAACTCCTCAAAGTCCTCGTCGGAATCAAACGACATTCTGGCATAGTTCTTCTTTATGCGCTCTCCATACACACCTGCATCCTTTAAGAGTTCCTCGAGACGGTTCTCTCTGGTCGCCTTCAGACGGTCTGCCTTCATGGTATTGAACTCATTACGGAAAGCATTAAACTCTTCAAGCTGTTTCTTGAACTCCTCCTGCTGTTTCTTGTAAGCATTTGTCTGTTCCTTCAGCTGCTTGGCGAGGTTCTCGTTCTCCGCTTTCAAGCCCTTTGCCCAATCGGAATCAAGGAGTCTTTGGAATCCAGCCTCTTCTGCCGCCTTACGTGCTGCCTCCTCGGCTTTCTTGGCTGCTGCCTCCTCTTCGGCTTTACGCTTTGCCTCTGCTTCCTCGGCGGCTTTCTTCGCTGCCTCTTCTTCAGCCTTGCGTTTTGCCTCGGCCTCGGCCTTTTCACGCTCCTCCTTGTTCTTGGTGATGATACGGTTAGCATTCTTCTGACTCAGCTCAAGTATCGGCATATAGACCGCCACCGCCTTTTCTGCGGCTGCGTTCATCACCTCATCCGTCGCATCGTCATCTACTCCAAGGTTGTCTGCAATCGTCTTTGCAGCACCCTCCAATTCCTCTCTGTTGAAACCCAGGGACGAAGCCTTGGTCTTCAACAGTTCCAGTACCAACTTGGTTTTCTTGTTCATAATTCTTATATTTGTTAAATTTTTGATAACTCGATGCAAATGTATCAAAAAAGTATTTTGTTAACAAATACATTAAAAAAAATGGTGCAAAGGTACGAATAAAAAAAAGGAGAGTCGTAAAACTCTCCTTAGAAACCCTTAGATTTTGCCGTTTTTACGGCTTGTGCCGCCTTATTATAATAAAGGTGGCATAGTTACCCGCTGTGCTCATAGAAAGCGAACACAGCGGCTTATTTAAATTCTTCTATCAAATCAAAATGCGTAAAACCTTCTTGCGCTGTGTCATCCTCGTTATATGGCCACATTATTGCGTCTGCCATATTCGGATTAAGACTTTTACCCACCATACACTCATAAACGCGTTTTCTTGCTAAATCACGTCTTTTTACCAATATGGCAATACTGCCGTCACGGGTCTTAAACTTATCCCCGAATTTCGCCGTTTTCAACATAACTTCTTTTTTATTCTATGTAAATGCTATCTTCTATCACGCATTGCCCTCCGTGCTACTCAAGACCTTCTATCGGTTCTGAGTGGTTTTCATCAAATTCAAACTCTCCGTAATTATACATTACTCCGTAAGAGCCACCTGATATATACTCACTCTTGGCGTAGGCAAAGGTGGGTGCTGCCACCAATGCCATGCCGTGATTATACTTGCCTTTCGGCTTTAATATATATACATTCATTCTTATGCTGCTATGCTTTTGAGAACCTTAATATTCTTCTCTGACTGTGCCTTCAGAAGCCTATAGTACTCCAGTTTGCCGATTCTTTCGAGCGGGATGCGATTGCCGTTGATGTCCTTGTATATATCGTGACTGATAATGCTGTCGGCGGCTTCAGGCGAGAAGTAAGTGGGGTAGAGGGGTGAGAACTCGTAGGTGGTCATGTGATTCTCGTCGGTGGTGACGGTCATCATGCGCTTCTTGTTAATCACGATACTGTTGCACTTGCTCAGGCAGCAGCCGTAGATTTCGGGATGTGTCAGGTACTCGATTTGCTTGTTGCATACGTTGATAGTGTTTTCTGCCTTGCTGATAGCATCCATCATCATCTGCTTAACGTCGTTCGTGTTGTTTGCTGTAGTCTTCATACTCTTCTTGCCTGTTTCTATCCCGTCGGCTGCGGTTCTAAGGGTTGCCCTTTTGTAAGGGTAGTGCGAAGATAAACGATTAACCAGAAACGTGCAAGTTATTTATCTTAGTTTAGCTGAAAATAGGCGACTTTAGCATATCCATGCCATCGCCGCCTAACATCAAGATATATTTAGTATGACAAAAGATTTCCTTAATCCATGTTTACGAAACTGCGCATCAGCTGGCCAAGCCTCTCGTCCTTCCTTTTCCAAAAAGCATCATACGTCCTCTCTCCAAGCAAGGGATTGTCCGATATTACCCTCACGGATGTAAAACCGACACCCCTCTCCTCACAGACCTGCGCTATGGCTGCGCTTTCCATATCCAAGGCTACGGGGTAATGCTCGGGATACAGCGACTGCATGATGGAAGAGGCCATCAGATCCGACTCCACGAAGGTATCGCCGGAGGCAATCAGCCCATGCCTCATTCCATCCAAGAATCTCCATTCAGCATAGCATGACGGATATGTCTCTGGGTGCCCCTGCACCTGCCCCACTGCATTAGGGCTTCCGCAGTTTACATCATAGTACATATACTCATCGCCCACGATGACTTCCCCGATATGAACGTCATGGATCACGCCTCCAGCGCAGCCGAAAGAAATGATGCGGTTGCAGTCGTATTCCTTCCACAGCCTGTATGCCGTCACGGCAGCGTTCACCTTCCCGATGCCGCTTATCATCGCCACATAGGGTATGTTCCTCCGTGTGCGCTCCTTGGCGAAAGCCATGCCTACTTTCTCCGTTCCTGCAAAGAGGGCATCCCACTCCTTCTGCATGGCAACAATTATACCTACCTTCTTCATTCCTTCTTCTTGACGATACGTTTCTTTTTCAGTTTCAGCCGTCTCACCCTGTTGTAGACACAGTTCTCATCCACCCCGAGACGGCGGCAGATATAGCCTGCAGGATATTGTTCCCAAAGTTCCCTCAAAAGCTCGTCCTCCTGCTTCGTCCACTTGTGGAATCCCGTCTTCAGCCCGAGAATACTCATATACCTCTGAATGGTATAGTAGCTCCTCCCGAGGGATGTGGCTATTTCCGAGATAGACATAGACTCCGCATTCTTCTTTATAAATCTTTCCTCTTCGTTTGTTATCGGTTTACTGAACATATTATTTTACTTTTAATTTCCGTGGCAATTTATGCCAATGAGTTACAACGCAGGTTTCATTAAGATATTCTTCCGGGCTTTCATTGTTCTCAATCCATATTTTCCTTGTGGCAGAATACTCCGCTACGGTCGGAATATAATAATAAGACAATCCCTTTTCATGGTATCCTATAAGTACCCAATCCCAATACTTCCGTGGCGGCATGTACTTGTTACACGGAATCCAAAAACCAAGCCTTGCGGCAATTTCCCAAAATAGGTTCTTCATTATTCAAAAATAACGAGGATGACAAGAGTTTCACTTGCGTCTTGCGGATTGTACCGTTAGCGGACTGACACGCACCATCCCCGTGTAGGTTAATATTTCTTTCTTCCCAAAAGTTCTTCCTTCGCCATTACCTTCTCCCAAGGGAAGAAAGTCAGTCCGTCCTTCTCGTATGAATTGCGTCCGAAGTGTCCGTAGGCAGCGGTCGGCAGATAGATGGGCTTTCTCAATCCTCCGAGCATCTTGTCTATTCCGTATGGTGAAAGGTCAAAGTGCTCCTTCACGAAATCACCGAGAACACCTACGCCACCGTTATATGTACCGAAGTCTTCCACATAAACGCTAACTGGCTCGGCTACACCTATGGCATAGCCAATCTGAACCTCGCACTTTGAACAGATTCCGTTTGCCACAAGGTTCTTTGCAACATAGCGAGCTGCATAGGCTGCGCTGCGGTCTACCTTGGACGGGTCTTTCCCCGAGAATGCGCCGCCGCCATGACGAGCCATGCCGCCATAGGTGTCGACAATAATCTTTCTTCCCGTCAAACCCGTATCACCTGCTGGTCCGCCCAAGACGAACTTTCCCGTGGGATTGACATGGTATCTTATGTCGTTATTAAACAATCTCAATATACGCTCATCCTTTATCTTCGTCTTAACATACGGGACAAGGGTATTGATTACGTCATAGCGAATCTGCTCCTGCATAGCCTTTTCCGAGGCGAACTCATCATGCTGTGTGCTAACCACGATAGTATCAATACGTAAAGGCTCGTCAAACTCGGAATACTCCACGGTCACCTGTGATTTAGCATCCGGGCGTAAGTATGGCATAAGTTTGCCTTCCTTACGGATTTCAGCCAAACTCTTAACTATAAGCGTAGCTATATAGTGGGCAACTGGCATATAAGTTTCGGTCTCATCCGATGCATAGCCAAAAACGATACCCTGATCGCCCGCACCCTGCATCTTCTCTTCCTCACGGATGACACCCTGATTGATGTCGGGTGACTGCTCATGTATTGCCGTAAGTATTCCGCAGGAGTTGGCATCGAAGCCGTAGAGAGGATTCGTATATCCTATCGATGCGATTGTCTCCCGTACAACGCTCGGAATATCCACGTACCCCTTGCTGCGCACCTCACCTGCAACCACTACCTGCCCTGTCGTCACAAGGGTCTCCACTGCCACATGAGACCGTTCATCCTCCTTGAGGAACGCATCAAGCACCGCATCCGATATCTGGTCAGCCACCTTGTCTGGATGCCCCTCGGAGACGCTCTCACTCGTAAAATAATATCTCTTTTTCATCTGAAAAATTTTGTTAATGATACAAAGGTACGAATAAAAAAAATATTATGCAAATAAATGAATAAAATATTTGGTTAATAAACACTTTTTTAATACTTTTGCGCAAAAGTTGCGCAATTCTAAGGAATCATGATAGATATAAAAGAAATCCTCAGCGGTGATAATATAACGGACATTATTGCCTCTCTCAAGGAAAGGACGACACCTCCGCATTTTTGGGCGAAGCTGCGTCAGGACTATGAGCCGTCCGAACATAAGATTGTCCACGACATGCAGGGTCGGAAAGACAAGATTCACTCCGACGGTACGAAGGATAAGGCGGCAAGGCTTGCCATCGGGCTTGAAAGGCTTCTTACGAAACGTATGAACGAGTTCACCTTCGCCATTCCCGTAAAGAGGAACTACGTGGGTGACGACACGGACGAGAAAAAGAATATAGTAAAGGCCATCGAGCGCATATACCAGGTGGCGCACATCGACTCGGAGAACAAAAAGCGTGGGCTTGCCTATTACGCAAGCTGCGAGGCGCTTACGATATGGTACACGAAGAAGGAAAGACACCACCTCTACGGTTTCCCGTGCAACTACAAGCTTAAGTGCAAGACCTTCTCCCCGATGACGGGCGTGCAGCTTTGGCCGCTCATTGACGAAAAAGGCGAGATGTACGCCATGTCCTTCGAATACACAAGGAAGGTGAAGGACTCCATAACGACCTTCTTCGAGACCTTCACAGCCGACAAACATTACATCTGGAAGAAAAGCGAGAGCACGGAGTGGGAGGCGGTCACGGAAGGTGAGGAGATAAGCATAGGCAAAATCCCAGGCATCTACATCTACCGCTACAGTCCCGTATGGGAAGGACTGACAGACATTCGTGAGGAGATAGAGTACGCCCTTTCACGCCATTCCGACATCCTCGCCTACAACAGCGCCCCGATACTCAAAGTGGCGGGCACCATCGTCGGCGAAGAGGCGAAGGGAGAAACAAGACGTATCTACCGTGTTACGGAAGGTGGCGACGTCTCCTACGTTTCATGGGCGCAGAGCAACCAAGCACTCGAATACTACATCAGCACCCTCCTCAACATGTTCTTCATGCAGGCACAGATGCCCGACATATCCTTCTCCACGATGTCACGCCTCGGCAACATAGGGTACGATGCGAGGAAGACGCTCCTTACGGACGCTCACCTCAAAATTGGCGACGAAAGTGGTGCTTGGATTGAATTCCTCGAGAGGGAGAACAGCATTATAAAGGCTTTCTTGAAGAAGCTCAACGTCGGTTTCAAGGAAGAAGACATCGAATCCATCCTTATCGAGAATATCATCACACCATTCATACAGGAAGACGAGATGCAGAATATCCAGAAATGGAGACTCGCAGGAGGGGACACTCCGCTCGTATCACCTCTCGAGGCCATCGAGAACGCAGGGCTCTCGGAAGACCCGCAAGCCACCTTCGCACAGATTATGGCCATGCAGGCTGCGCAGCAGGCAATGAGCGAACCAACCGCCGCAACGGAGATCGCACCGCAAACGGAAACAACAAACAATAAAGAAAACATATGAAAAAGAAAATCTCACGATTCCTCCTCAAACTTGCAAGACGCATAGACCGTTCCGTTGTCTTTGAGGACATTCCTACCGCAAGAGAACTTGGCCTTTGCATACACATCGCCAAGAATGACGTGCGCAGTTTCAGGAAGGAACACCCAGAAGTCAAATCACACAGGGAGGGGCTGCGGCTGCTTGTCGAGGAAGCGAAATGGCAGGTTGCAGGTGCTATCGGACGTGCCTTCGTCAAAAAAGGCATTATTGATTATGACGTGAAGAAGACGAACCTTGTCGCAGACGTGACGGGAACAGTTTTTATCTATGGCGGCGAAGAAAAGGAAAGCGCAGATAACTGAGGAATCTCACACCTGCCGCGAATGTGCCTATTGCACGGAGGTAACCTTGTTTCACACTCTTAGCGTCAAGGGTATGCCGACCATGGGGACATGCCCATACTGGAAACAATCAAAATGCGTCCTTCTTAGCCAGAAGAGCTGCCAACACTTCAAAGGAAAGGTCATCACATAAGTGATGGCCTCTTTTTTATGATTTACAAGCGGGAATACCCTGTCCTTCAGGTTGGGGATGAAAGCGCAGTTTTTATCTTTAATTAGCACAGAAAAGTATTTAATATTCAAATAGTTGTTGTATCTTTGCAGTATGATTACATACAAATACAAGTTATATCGGACGGACAAGACGAAGCACATCGACAGGATGCTCCGAGAGGCTTGCTTTGTATGGAATCATGCGCTTGCTTTACAGAAGAGATACTACAGGCTGTTCAAAAAGTATATCCCGTTGGGAGTGATGCAGCATCACCAAGCAAAGCGTGTCAAACGAAATCTTCTTGGTGCGCAGACCGTTCAGGAGATATTAGAGCGTCTTGATATGGCTTACAAGCGTTTCTTTGAGCATTTGGCTATTAGACCTCCGAAATTCCGTAAGGCAAAGGACTTTGCAAGCATTGTCTATAAGCAATGCGGCTTTTGCCTATTCGGAAACGAGATAGCGATTAACAAGATACATAAGTCATACAAATTTTCAAAATCCCGTGAATATGAAGGAAAAGTAAAGAGAGTAGTATTAAAACGTAACCGCTTGGGCGAGTACTTCATACTGATAGTTACCGACGCAGAGCCGCAATCCTACGGAAAGACACTCAAAGGTGCATCCGTTGGCATTGACTTCGGCTTGAAAAAGTACCTAACCTTGTCCGACGGCACAGCCTACGACAATCCTCAGTTTATGAAGGAAAGCCTTGTCGAGTTACGCAGGAGAAGCCGCAATCTCAGCAAGTGCAAGAAGGGTAGTAACAACCGAGAGCGCAAACGAAAGGATTTAGACCGTCTTATGAACGACATCTGTAACAAGCGCAGCGATTTCCAATGGAAACTCGCCCACGAGCTATGCCGAAAGTACGACCGCATCTTCATCGAGGACTTGAACCTTGAAGGAATGAACAGACGCTGGGGCAGGAAGATGCACGACCTCGCCCATGCGGATTTCGTTCAGAAGTTGGAGTACGTTGCCGTGAAGTACGGTGTGGTGGTTCACAAGATAGACCGCTTCTACCCGTCATCAAAGACGTGTACGTGCGGGTATGTCAACAAGCAGCTTCAATTGAAGGATAGACATTGGACTTGCCCTGAGTGTGGCGCAGTCCATGACCGTGATCTTCTCGCTGCCCAGAATATTCTTCGGCAGGGCATTGCCGAATTGGAGAGCACCAGTAAGACACCTTCCTCAAGGAGGGCGCATGTGCGCCTGCATCCAAGAATCTCACGTATTCATGCGTGAGAGTATGTCAAATCCTCATATTCTTCAGCGTCTCATACTCCTTTCGGTCATCTATGCGCCAAAGGAAATTATCCCCGTCTTCCGCATATCCCGCATCCTCATCCCACGACATGACGTCTTGGCAGCGCGACAGACACTCCTGCAACATATACCATTCTCCCTGCGTCAGTCCTATAATTGTAACCGTTCCGTTCTTGTTGAACTTTGTCCTTGCCATGGCATGTCATTTTATTTCATTTGTTTTGCACACCAACACATCACCGACAATGGTGTCACGCATGATAAGCATCGATGCCGTCATGTTGATAGGAAGACCGTATACTTTACCCTCCTCGTTGACCACCATAAAATGCTCATCATCCATGCGAACTATCTCTATGTACCCTCCGACAAAGCCTTGCAGCTCGTTTAATGAAAAGTCCGTGCCGTTCTTCGGCTGAACTTCTATTCTTTCACCGTTAGTTTTTATCCAGTCTGCCATATATTTTAAAAATCTTCAAAACTCATAGAATAAACTTTATAAGGTTTCTCCAGTTCAGAATTAAGTTTTTCAATTAATTCATTTACATCCGTTCCTGGTTTTACTTTCAGTTCAACGCTTAGACGTATCTTTTCATATTCACGTCTTACTTTACCCGATATTTCGTCCCAAATAAGGTGTTCTTTCTTAAGAACGTCAAAGAACTGCTTCTTTTCCTCTTCGGAAGCAATTGTTATATGTTCGTTGAAAGAAAACTTGTGAGGACGGATTTGTGGATTGTCATAATCAGAGTTATATATAAAATATTCACCAACTATGTAGTAGTAATCATTTTCCTTGCCAGTTAGACTATCGTACCACGTTTCTTTAAGAACGGTGCCTACTTCTAAAGGCTTCTCTAAATATTCATTCTTCATAAATTTAACACTTTATAGTTAATCGGTTGGAGGAAATACCCAATCCTTAAATCTTACCACGACCCCAGGGTGCTCTTCAAAATCCTCGTTAGGTTCAAACTGAAGGAAATCACCATGCAAGACGGCCTCGCGTATCTTGCCCTCGTTGCAGCCGCTCTTAATGTACACGTCCCTATCCCAATACAATTCGTAATGCGGATATTCAGAATGGCTGTTGCACATATCTGCTATCAGCGCATTCAGCTTATCCCTATCCGCTTCGTTCTTTACGGGAATAAGGGCGTTTAACTGCTCACACAAAGCGTTCATGCTACTTAGATAAGCTTGTTCTTTCATAACTACACACTTTCAAAGTCTTCTTTACATGCTATTTGGTAAGGTTCTACAAAACCATTGCCACAACCGCAAAACCAGTCGTCACCATCTTTTGATAGGTAAATACACTGACTGCAAAGACGTACTTTCTTTTTCTTTGCCATATTACATCCTTTTTGTAAGTTCGTTAAACAATTCTACATGCTCTTTTGCGGCTGGCTCAAACAATGTAGTATATGCCACCACGACCGCCTTGCCGACCTGAACGCTTGGCTTTTCGTAATAACGCTTGTAGACGATACAATCCGACATCGGGTAGCCTAGCTCGTTAGTACCCGTCAAACGGAATATAAACGAGTCATTCTTTGTCAGCGTACAGATTGTGCCGACCTTAATGCTGTTTTGTGCTTTATTATTCATGGCCTTAACCTTTTATCGTGAAACAACCACCACCATCGTTTATTTTGGTGATTGTATCTATTATAATCATCTGCTCAAGCGTTGTCTTTATATCATCAGACACAAGACAATTGTTCTCGCGAAAATCCACTATCTCGTCAAGAGTATATGTCTTTGTTAGTGACACAGAGAACGAGACCTTTATTCTGTCGTCTTTTGCCATATTCTTTCTTTTTGTTGGTTATTCATAACATAGCGAAAACCATTTCTTGTCTGCCATGCTTGAAGTAATCTGCTTTACACTTGCTTTGTTAAACCGATATTTTGCAGCTTGTATTCTTGCGGCACTCTCTTTCTCAAAAACCATTGCATAGGATGAGTCGGGAGACCACCAGAAACGCTTAGTCAAGTTTCGGTCTACAAGATACAAGGTGCTCACGACACCTTTCTTACGTCTTGGCTTTTGTGTTACTACCCACTTGCCAATGTCAGACTTTTTGAACGTCCTTGACTTCGCATCTACATAGTCACGACGGTCACTTTTTGAGTATGGTTCAAAACCACCTTCAAAACCATCGTAAATTTCGGACAATGCCTCTGCTTCACTAATGTAATCCATATTCTTTCGTTTTTAGCCCCCATGTTGCCTTTTTATCACTTAGGTGGTATGATTGCCCACCTTAGAGGCAAAAGGCCGTTAGAGGCGGTGTTATACAGTTTTTATCGTAATGTTATTAGACATGCACGGCTCTATGGATATCTTGCCATCATTGGCAATTACGTCCATGCCACCGAAACGGTCGGGGCGTAATTCAAAGTCATTGTTATACTCATCGATGAAATGTACGCACGTATGCTTCGGCAGCTCCACCTCACGCCATTCTCCGTCCTCCTTAAATCTGATTTTTGCCATACTCTTTTACGCTTTATCCGTGTCGCGCCCAACTTCTAAGGGTTGCCTTCATTATTGAAGGTACCGCAAAGATAAGCAGAAGACCACGAAAATGCAAGTTATTTAGACTTACTTAGCTTTAGATAGCTTTGCTTAGCTACCTACCATCCTTCCACCCCGTACTTCTCTGCAAGCACCTCACCAAGCTTTCCCACAAGACCGCCCCCGACAAGACGCAAGGCACGGAAACCTCCGCTCCCGATACGGACAAGCTGCCCCACGGTATGGATGTCGTTCTCCATACATCGGTTGCGGAAACGCACCGCGGACATGCCTAGGTACTTTTCCAACTCCGACACCTTCACGCTGTCGATATCCTGCGATGAGGGCTTGGCATCGTTCCGCACCCACTCGTACATCATCTTTACAGTCTCAATGGAAGAGCCGCTCATAATAGCAGCCTTCGCAAGTTCCACTCTTATTTCCTTATCTGTCATTTCGTTACAAATTTAATACATATATAAACAATTTCATTCCACCGACCGTTACAATAAGCGTCAGCCAAAATAACACAACAACGAACAGACATCCGCAGCAACCGGTTTCGTCCTTGATCCGTATTCCTTTCATTCCACAATTGTTTTCACTTGTTTCTTTACTTTTTCCACATATTCCTTTGTCAGTTCGATAAAATGGATGTGTTCCATCTTCGATAGCGCATAAATGAGCAGTGGGTTATGCACCACGGCAATTATCTGCGTATGCGGTTTGTGGAACGAAAGGATTCCCTTTATATGCTCGATATTGTCAAGCGAGAGATTCCTGTCTGGCTCGTCCATCATGATAGTCCACTCGTCTGCGCATTCCACCCGATGTCTCTCCACGTAGTCCACATACAGCGGATAGACATCCTTGAACTGATTATAGTCAAAGGCCAACTTTGCTTTCTTCCCGAAGATGTAGCCGAACAGATAGTTGATGGCTACAAGGACACCCTCGCCCGTTGAAGACTGCTTTTGGTCGAAAAAAGAGCCGAACTCCTCAAAGGTCTTCAACGCCTCGTTCTGTGCTTTCTCGTCTGCATGAGAGAGACGGAACGTATTCTTGGTGTAGTCGGCATACACATCCACACCGTCAAGTATAGCATCATTGTTAAATGTCTTGAAGAGGGCATTGATGTTGCAATTGTATTCGCCACGGAAGCACTCTGTATAGTCCACGATAAGATATTTTTTGATTAGCTCCATCAGCGTTGTCTTACCGCTTCCATTCTCGCCAACGATAATATTTACTCCAGGCGTGACATCATACTCCTTCCCGTTCTTAAAAGCCTTCAAGTCCGCAATATAGCGGATGGGGCTTTTAGTGTTGTCACGGATAACTACTTTTGTTACCATCTTAATCTTTTGTTAGTTTCAACATCACCGATGCGAGTGCCTGAACAGCATGGTCGTTATACCATTTGCGAGCCTTCATTTGGCACTCTTCCTTGCTGTCCCCACTTAAATAATCGCTTTCAATAATGGTTACAGAGTCATGTGGCTCATACAATTCATGCTCCTTTTCTAAGTACACACCGCTGCAAAGACGAATATGACACTTACACGTATTATCCGGCCAATATCTTGTATCGCAACTGACAAACGGGAAGTCCAAGTCCATCTTTCCGCTACAATCCTCGGTCCATACTGCATTTCTTGTTATGTCTATCATTTTACTTTTTCCTTATTTGATTTGCATGAACAACTCTCGGCATGGACTATTCCGCCTTTGTAAGTCCCGTCAAAGATTACATAGTCATGACCTTTCACGTTAACAATAAAGACCTCTGAAGCACCGTATTTTACCTCAGGTTTCTTGTATTTGTATTCGCAACCAGTCACAAAAAAAACCAATGTTATTAATAAAAGTTTTTTCATAACGTTTCTATTTCATTTAGCAGGTTACTGATTTCTTCTTCTATCTCTGCACGAATCATGGTGTCGTGCTTGTCGAGCAGTTCGCTGATGTAGCGCATGACCCACTCTGTAGTCAGTCGCCAGTCGCTGTTGCCATTTTCGGCATACCATAAACGGTGATCTCTGGTGCCTTCGATTTCCTTCTTTACCTTTTGGAGTTCATTCAGGCGCTCATGTATCTGAACGGCTCTTTTGTATTGTTCGTCTGTCATAATTTATTCCTTTTTTTGCTTTTTCATATTATAAATACCTTTCAGTCTGATAACCTCTCACGCAGACGGAGTTATCGCGCTTGTTGATATAGATGCCCGTCTTCCACGGGGTAATGCTACCGATTCGGTCATGTGGCACACCTGCCTGCTCAAGCAAACTGCCTAATGCATCGTTGGGACCATAGTCGCTGTAGGGCTCTATTTTCATCTTTCCATACTTTTCATCCTCATAGATACACCCACCAAGGTAGTATTCCTTGCAGAGCTTGCGGAACTTCTCTACGGTATCATCACCAATGCCGCTGCTTGCCTTATCCTTGACAAGCGTTCCAAGCATCATTGCTATACAGCCGTTCTCAGAACGGTCACCGTTATTCTGAATATGGTTACCAAAAATCATCCTCGTCCACTCGTCGGCAGCCATCTGGCAGGATTCCTCGAAGGTGTGTACATATCCGTGCTGGACGATGAACTCCGTCTCGAAGGTTTTCCTCCACTCGTCAAATCTGGAAAGACTACCTGTGGCATAGTTATAAACGAAGAACGACCTATAGGCATTCTGTTCAGCATTGTTCTCATCGTATCTCCCCTCGTAATGCGGATACAACTCATGTGCCTTTTTCCATATTTTGTCAGCAGCTTCTTGATAAAACTTTTCCTCCGCCATGGCTTTAGTTATACACTCCGCGATGTCCTCGCGCTTGATTCTCTCACACTCAGGAAACTCCTGTATCAATTCGTCGATAGTCATAATTGTAATTCGTTTTTTCTTACTTAAACAAAATCACTGCGAACATCAGGATTGCAAGAAGCCACCCTGTGACAGTCCATACGAGGAACCGTTTCCACTCACGTTCTGTCTTTTCCTCCAGTCTCTTAATGTTATTCAACTTGTACAAGTGTTCGCCGAAATGCTCTATGAATACCTCTTCCACATAGCGCTTTACTTTCGTGGCAATTCGCTGACGCATTTTCTCTGGGATAGAGAACAGTGTCTTCTCAAATTCACCAGTTGGCGTGACTTGATATGACGGGCAATATACATCAAACTTGTAATGCTCAGTGTTTCTTTCACCATAACGGTTTGAGACAAAACGCCCATCAAACTCAATCTTCACGACACCTTCTTTGTCGTATATCTCCCTGGCCTTTTCCTCAATCTTCTTGGCTTTCATCGTTGCCATCTGGACAAGGCGATTGTAATCATTCTGTGTCAGTTCCACTTTTGGATTGACGTAGGTTTCTTTTAAGATTTTTTCCACCATAGATTTTATCATTTATTTGGATTAATATTTGGTCAATTATCTTTTAGCTTATAGCCGAACTGCTTAACATATTTTCTCAGGACATTAAGACTACCCATTCCAAAGCCTCGTCTGCTAAGATAGAACTTCTCACTTATCTGTAAAATATCCCCCAAAGTCTCGCAGTTGAGTTCATTTAAAGTTCGCCACACTTTCGTATTGAAATCCGACTTATTCAATCTCCTCTTGAGAATTGCATCAGGTTTCAGCCTTACAAGTGGTCTTTCCTTACGCACTGCTCCGCCTTCAAAGGCCTCTGCCTCCTCTGTCAAACGCCGCAACGCTGCATCCTTGTCTTCCGCACATTCAAGACCTCTCATAAAGCCTTTCATGTACAACTCTACAAGAACATGCTTGAAGACACGTTCCACCTCCGACTCAGCCTCCGTACGTACATTGGATATTATTCCTTCTATCATAAATTCTCGTATAACAATGTCAAATGATTCTTCTTCACATCTGGAACTTCCATTTCTTTGAATTTACTCTTAAATCCGATATTGAACTGCTGCAGATTGAATGGGTTGCAAATAATATGGATTCCGTTCCTTGTACACATTACGAATTCTACATTTCTTTCATGTCCTGATTCCATCGAGTTTATATATTCCATTAATTGAGACAGATATGTTTCTGACACATCACCGTCAACGTCAACCACCCATAAGGAATCACCTCTTTTCACATACTTTCCAGAGCATGATTCAAAGATGTTGTAGAATTTCTTATAGTCATGTGCTGCAATCCTCCGTGCTGACTCCGCTTGCGTATCAAGAGCAACCTGTGACATCAGTTTGTAGTTCACGGAACAATAAGCACGCATCTTAAGCAGCGTACAAACATCTTTTATTTCTTTTTCATATTTGTCAAGGTCAAGCCATGAGTAGATATAGTAATTCCGGAAATGATAGTTTGCTGCTGCCATATCTGGATTATCCTTTCCTCGGCGTATCAGTTCGATTACGTAATACTTGTCAAGATTACCTTTCTCGTTTGTCTCAGGAAGTCCGCCTCGCAAATTAATGAACTCCCTATACATTTTAAAATTATCTGTCATAAATACTCCTCCCTTTTACCTGCTCTTCTTTGGCTTAAAATGCGTAGCTTGCACATATAATGATGGATGTTCATTGATATAATCCATAACTCGTTTTGTCATATTTTCCTTAAATCCATTGCAAGCTGTCTCGTTTTCTTCAACTTGCAATAGCTGTTCGTCTTCATCGTTGAAAGGATTAATGCCATCGTAGCACTCTTTGTTCATTTGGATATTGGCACAATCGCCTAAATGACTGGGCTGTCCTTTATAGTTGATGTAGCGCATAAAATAGCCACATTTTCCACACTTCTTAGCCCTTGCCTTATCCCTCCGTTCCTTATCTAACCTACAAAATTTTTGGCAGTATTCATCCCATATTTCTTGTATGGCAAGAGTTGTCACCCCATACCACCAACGTCGTCTGTGCTTTCCGTACCAGCGATATACGATTAACTTATTATTGTTGCTTTCCGGATGAGGGAGGATGTGCAGCACATGAGCCTTACATACGCTATCCGTTGCCCTGTCATCGTAAAAGTAGTATGCCTTCCCTTCTTGAATTGTTTCCATAAATCATTTTAATTCGTTTATTTTTTCTTCTATATTTTTTTTCAACGCTTCAAGACACCCAAGCAATTCTGAAACCGCTCCGTCTTTGTCTTTATAGGGGTCAGTCTCGTAATACATCTCACCTATAGAAATAGAGCCTACCCACCTGCCACTTTGTTCGTTTCTCGCTACGGCAAAAGTTACACAAGGAGAACAATATATACCTGTCTTTTTTGCTATTTTGTTCATATAATTATGGTCTTTGTTCGTTTATACTGATTCCTTAGTTCCGACGTACTGTAGCCAAATGCTCCAAGCGAGTCTATGTATGCGATAGCTTCTTCCTCCGTCATATGAGAGAGGTCTTTGACTTGTATTCTCGCCACACCTGTTATGCGCTGAAACTTTTTTGCCGTCCTAAGAAGTTCGACGACATCTTCCATCAGGCTAAATGGAAGAAAACCTTCGACATAAATCCCGTCCTCCTCGCTACGCATTGTCTTTACCTTTTTGCGCAGCATCCTTGTTACGCATTCACGGGTTTCCTCTGTGCTTGCCTTTAACACTTTTCTTTCCATCACTTGTCCTCCTTTATTCTTTTGCATTTTCAGGATAATCAAATGCTATTTCTCTTGCAAGGTCATCCCAATCGTGGACGCAATGATCCATTCCACAGCACACTCCTGGTCCTCGGACTACATAGTTTGCACTGATTATCTTATCAAAGCCAAGAACCATAGACTTGTGGTCTTTGCCGTCAGTCCACTTTCTCGCGTCGTGATAGATAAAAGCATGAAGCACATACCCATTGTACTGCCTCTTTAGAATCTTCAAGACACTCTTAGGCAGAGGGACATGCTCATACGTCTTATTGTCTTTCCACAATTCCTTGAAATCGCTTTCTTTCATTGCCAATCCTCCTTCTTGATAATCTCCTTCACTTCTTCCTGCGTAAAGATAAAATCCTTGCAGTATGCTTGCAAGCAGCAGCAGACCACCTCCTCGCCAACAGCCTTATAATATTCTGCAACGTGATAGAGGTTGGGAATGGTGTTAGGGTCGAACTCTTCCTTGTGTGCCTTGATGCGGTGTATCGCATTGTATCGGTACAATCCAATCTCGCTCATCATCAAACCGTAGTCAAGCCAACCTTTTCTCTTGCATTCCTCTTCAATGCCTGGCGGTGTCGGTTCTTCCTGCTTCATCTCGTCAATGATGGACTTTACCAACCCCAGTGCCTCAAGCTCGGCAGCGACCATACACTCCTCTGTCGTGCCAAGCGGGTCTGGGTTGCAACTTCTTTTCAGCGTTTCAATGATTCCATCAATCTTTGCTGTTATTTTCTCTGAATCAATATACTTCATAGTTCCTATTATTTTAAATTAACGGACTGTCGTAAGTATTTACTTTAGCAAATTCTTTTTTAAATTCTTTAACCCTATCCATTTCATCGCAATGCGTCACATCAAGGACATAGTTAACGCCCTTTGCATCGTCAGTAATCCTATTGTGAAGTTCTGTTATATCAAGTTCTCCATAGCGGAACATTCCTTGATGCTCATTGTAATGGTTTGTCCTGTCATCCAGTATGTCGGAAGAAAGAGCATACCTACTTATCTCATTGCTGATATGCCCGTCTCCATGTCTTGTAAGATACGGACGTGTCACATAGTGTGCGGTTATATCCTCTATTCCCATTTGCCTTGCCATTGAAAGCGCATAGGAAATACCCGTATTGGATGGAGTAGTGTCTTCCGTATCTTTGCCTGTGTCGCAAAGGAGAAGTCCTTGGCCATTCTCGAAAACAATATTGTCGTAGCTATTCATTGTCACAACGTCTGCGGGCTTTGTAAGTGAGTGCATAATCTGACAATCTCGGATGAAATGTACCTTCAGTATGTCTGAATCCCATGTATCCTTCCATTTTGTCGGTATTTCCATGAAATTCTCGTAGTAAGACTTCACGCTTTCGAGATACGCATATTGTCTATCTTCATTTTTAACAAAGTCATCAAACAGCATGATAGGCATGCTTCCGTAGCGTTTAATTGTCATCCATATACCCATTCCACATGATGCGTGTCTCCCTCTTGCTTCTTCGTCTATAAGATTAGCCATAGCGTCATAAGGCGTGCTCCATCTGCATCTTGGATCACGGTAGATATGTATCGGTTTTACTATCAATTCGCAGTATTCCTTAACGAACTGCATAGGGTTTAGGATATACCATGCTGAATAGTAGTTGTCCGCACCATAACAAGTGCCGCTTCCAAAGTGCTGAAACGTCATTGAACCGTCCTTGGTGAGAATGGAGTGCCCACGCTGTGAGCCTCCATTCGTCAAGACATTCAGCACATTTGTGCCAGTTTTTGTAAGGTGGGCAACGACCGTACCCTTTCCCTCATCTCCATAATTTGCTCCAATTACTATTCTTGCATTCATAGGCCTCTACCAACTTATTAAACCATTATTCAGTTTGCTTTCTGGCTGCTGTGCTACGCCCTCCAAACTTTCGTTTATACACGTTTCTATCACTGCAGCAAGGTTGTTGATTGAAGCTACCTTATAGCGCAGACCAAGAACAGATCCAAAGCTGCTGGCTATGTCATTCTGATAAAACTTGTAGCTGTCTTGCGGACTATCCACGGCGATGTGGAAGATGTCGAACTTTTCGGTTGCCTCCTGATAGAGCTGGTGCGTCTCGATGTCGGTCTGTTCGGTACCACCGATAGCTTGGTTCAATTTGTCCACCGGAAGATAGGGATTCAGCGGCTCGTCACCCATAGTGATGATGATACCTTTCCGATGCTGTTTGTCATAGCAGTCAAGTTTCGTTCGCTTCAATCCCATGTACCAAGCAGCCGTGTAACTCTCGTAGCGATTTCCACCGCCACCATGCTCCATATAGACTTTGTCTAACGACTCTACTATGCGGATGTCGCTCTCAAACTGACTCATTTGAATTGGTGCACGGTCGTAAGCCAAATCACCTATGCCCATCATACAGAACTCTATGTCCTTAAACTTCTTGTAAAGGTTAAAAATAATGGTGCCCAGAGCTGCCGCAGTCTCGCTACAAGCCTCACCCATCGAACCAGTAACGTCAAGACCAAGGATTACAGGAATGGTATTAGGGTGCTCTTCGCTATTGACACATTCCCTTACCTTAAAGTTTCTTGGGTCAAGTGAAGGATCTATGTTTCTTGCAACAAACTCCTGTCCTTTAACACGTCCCGTTGAAGAATCATAACTGCGACCAAGACTGGTTGCGTAGGTACGCATTGAACTATGTGATACTGTTCCGCTTCCCATTACTTCTCCTCCTTTTTGTTTTCATTGTTTGTTACTTTGTTTGTCTGATTCTGAACGTTTTCCTTTGCGTACTCAGAAAATACGACCTTACCTATTGCTCCCATCGTTTAATCCTCCTCGCTTGTTTCTGTTTCCTCTTCGTTATCGCTCTCACTAAAGTCAAAGTCAAACATACCGTCAAACGGATTTTCCTTGCCGCCCATAAACATAGACATTGCCATCATCTGACCAAATCCGTTATTGTTCGTGCTATTGTTGCCACCTCCCATCATTTGAGAGAACATCATCATCTTCATCATATTTCCAAGCCCCCTGCCGCCTTTAAAGGCATTACCAAACATGGAAACGATTTTCCCATAGAAGTATGTGCTGCCCATGAAAACGTGTCGCTCTGGCACAACCTGTCGAACCTCTGCGTTTTCATAATCTATAACCGTGATAATCTTCTTGTTAGCCTCTGTGACGCACTTTGGCTTTCCACCTACAAGGATAATGTCGCCAACCTCAACCTTATTTGTTGGAATAACAAAAAACATCTCATCACCTACGTTGAAGCAGAAATTAGTAACATTGGTTAAAGTCCCTTTCTTTATATTATAGGACTTGTAGCCGTTAGAGCACTTGACAGCGATGCTGCCATTCATAGTAAGACGGCACATGCCTGATGCTATCTTACCAAACATACCATTAAAGGAGTTCTGAATGTTTTCAAACATAATTATTTATTTTTTTTGTTTATATTATGCAGGACTCAAACCTGCGTTAGTTTTTCTTTCCATAGTTTTGTTCCGTCGAGCGATGTGCGTCTACCCAGCACCTCGACAAGATATTTCTTTCCTTTCTCCGCGCCCCACGCCTCGTTCCCAGTGCGGTAAAAGACACCTTTCAGCTCAAAGGTTATTCGTCTGCTCTCGTCGTCTTTCTTCGGGTAGCCGAGGGAGAACTGCACGTGGGTGTAGCCAGCCTTGTTTACGTCCCTTGTGCCAAGCCTGTACGCTAAGGCAAGACCATTAACGCCGAGAAAACGCTTACACCAATAAGGAGTTGCTTCCCGATATTCCTCGGGCTTGATACCAGCCTCTATCATTCTGTACCACTTAGCCTTTAGTGGCTGATATATGATTTTTATTTTCTGCGGTTGCATAGTCATTCCTCCGCTCTTGATTTTACACATTGACGCACAATCTGCTCGGTGATGATGTTGTTATTGACCGTAGCCATCTGGTCGAGTTTCTCCACATCAAATTCCTCGGCAGAGAACTTGAACTGTATCCAGTTTGGCTCGAACTCGCGGTAGTCGAGGAACGTCTTCGGTTCGTCTGTTTCGAGGATGTACTTCACCATGCGCAGCAGACGCTCACCTGCTGGTTTCGACTCCACAAATCCACTGACATCATACTGGCTTGCCCCACGGCTCTTCCAATACTCGCCGCCGCCTTCAGGACGTTTATCCTTCGGGTCGAAACGCACAATGTCACTGTCGAAAAACTCAACTGCCACCGATACACCTTTATTCCCGAAACAGAGATTGCCGGAAAAAGGACGATACCTGCGGTTATTGTTCTCGATATAGAATGGCACATCTTTTGGATTAACATGGTTTATCCCGCAAGTGTGCATCCAGTCTTGCACCCACTTTATCAGGTCGTGAAGGGTGATTACTTCTTGTTCGTTCATGATTTATTCCTCCTTGTCTTTAAGTGTTTTCTTTAGTTCTGCTATCAGTGCGTCAGCGTACCACACGGCACATTCTGCCGTGGCCTCCATCTTAGTCTTGCCTACTATACCTTCTCCAGCTTGTATAGCCAGCGTCAGTTCATGAAACACCTGTGGTATCATCTCTTTTGCTATCTCATAGCGTCGCTGCTCCCAGTCGATAGAAACTTCCGTTTCTTCTATTTCTACGTAGTTGTCATAGAAGTTGACGGGCAGGTTCATCAATTCGCCTTCGCTATTTCGGAACATGGTATAGCTGCCGTCAGCACCGTATCGCTCAATCTCTACGATTTCTCCTGTTTTCTTGTCTCTTGCCTTCATATTTCACTTCTTACTCCTTTCAAACCTAAACTCTCTGCAAGCATCCGCAAGCTCCATCCCATGAGGGCAGAAACGAGCAAGCATAGCCATTGTAAGATTTGCGGACATTCCACTGTGACCAGCCGACATGAAAGCATCGTAAGCCTTCTCCAGACGTGCTGCGTACACAAGCGACTCGTCACGCATTATCTTACAGCAATCCAAGACCTGCTGCAACTCCATGCCATGATAAAGGTCGCCGAGACGAATAGGAACAATCTCATCCCAATACTCCAACTCGCTATCCAATACAAGACCACGCGCTTCGTTTCGGTTATGCTCGGTCAGTTGCGGTATTCTTGCCCGATGCTCGCGCTCAGCACGTTCATACTCTTCTCTCCACTTTCGTTGCCCTTCTTCAAATTCAGCCTTTGTCTTACCAAGAACTTTCATATAGGCTTCATCAACGCTGTCTGTGGAATAAATTTCCTTTCCATTGAACATGCCAAAGCACGGTTCGCCTCCGTTCTCGGATTCTTTCTTCAGCCACTCAATTGTTTCGTCAAGGTTTGTACCTCCTGGTATTCTTATCTCTTTCATCTTTTTTATACATTCTAAAATATTACTCCCTATAATCATCATAAATCTCCACCTCCCAAAGACCTTCTTTGTTAGACGGCTTAAATAAGATAATTTTTCCGTACTTCTCGACGAACTTATGCAAGTCGGGAATATCGCACATCCAGGCCTTCGTCGGTTTCTTATAATAACCGCATAATCCTTTTTCATCTTCCCTTTCTACGTCAAGTAAATAACGAAACCTCTCTTTTACACTTTCTGATGCACTTGCAGCTATACTTTCATATTTATGGATTTCGCATGGAACAGCCTCTTCTACAGGTTGTTCGTAATCCCATGTACTTGATCTTCTTACAATATACTTTGTCATACTTCTTATTTTAGTTGTCAAACGCAAACACCACACGGCACTCGTACTCTCCTGTCGATTCAATGCCCTCACAAAGGGAGACAAGCCCAAGCCACTCTACATAGTCAGCATAAGGTTTCATCGTTCCGTCCTCCTGCTTGAAGCAATCATCAAAACACTGCCTTAACTCCTGTGTGGTAAGCCATGAATGAGAATGAAGGTCTGGGTCTGTTACCGTTCTGTGGTCTTCGTCTACCCATTTTGAGCAACCTAATTCTACCCATTTTTCAGCCATTTCCTTTAAGCAGTAACGCTCTCCCCAGTCTGCTGCCGCTTTATCGTCTGTTACGTACAAATAGAAACTGTTACGAGTAGCCCAATCTATTATGTCATTTGGAAGTCCACGTGGTTCAAACTGAACTTTATAATTATCACCATATGCTCTCACATTTGCCATGCGTGCAAACATTCCGTATATACGGCAACGGAACTCACCCAAGAAACCGACATTGTACCATTCATTTCTTTCATTAGGATAAGATTTTTTCCTCCTTCTCCGTTCCACTCTTAAATGTATATCACAACCCATAATTTCAATCGCTTCTTTCTTTCATATTGTCACTTCTTTTCGAATTTCTCACACGGTTTCCCATATAGAGGGGCGCAATAGAACAAGCCATTTTCATCCTTCGGTTTCAGTTCGCATACCATTGAATCATAGTACTGTCGTATGAAGGTTCGCCCTTTGACCCTATGCTTGCAGTCCTTGCATCGGTATTCGTTCGGAGCAAGCTTTTTGCTCTTTCGCTTGTACACTACCAATGTCCTACCGACAAACTTTGCCGTGCAATCATCGGGAATAAAATACTCGCCTACTTGTAATTCCATATTAGTCAACTTTATAAAGATAACATGTTTCGTCTGCCGTCGTGATGAACACCACATCGGGAACGACAAGGTTGAAAACCATTCTATCGAAGGTCTGAATATACGTTGCCCTCGGGTTTATCTCCCCTTGGGTTATCTGCTTTACAATCGGCTGATACGCATTACCTTTTCGGAACACGTACAGCGATTTCAACAAATCCTTTGCCTTTGCCATGTATCAGTCCTCCATTTCCATTTCTCTATCACACATAATCTGATGGATTGCTTCGCGGCACTCCTCGGTGTCGGCCTCCATGATAAGCCTGCGGAACGTGCTCCTGTAGGTGGTCTCGTAGGCTTGCTCTAACAATTCTTTGTCTTTTTCTGTCATAATTCAAAATATATCTTGTTCGTTTACTGCCATCCCACGTTGGATGAGGTTCATAAAATCAAACTTTTTTTCACACAGCCACTTGATAACTCTTGCCATGTCATCAAGTTCCACTCGTCCGTCACCCTCACCAAAATGACCGTCAAAACCACCCTTCCAATACTGCCACCACTTGAAATCACTATCAGAGGCAATAAATGAAAGCTCTTCCTTTTCTTCCTCGGTTATGCTCTCCATTGTCCGCAGCACAGGCTTCACGAACTCCACGTGGAAATGCTGCGTGCCAAGGAAGGCTTTCTCACCGATGGGAACACATTCTACCGAACTGCGATATAGGTCAACGGATTGCAACTCACAAGGGAACTCCTGCAAGTCGTGCTTTACCTTCACTCCGTAGGGTGCATACAAGCATAAGGCGCAAAGTTTCTCCCTAATCTCCTTTTTTGTCATAACGTAAACTGTTCACGGAACTTCTCTTCAAGCTTCGGGTACACCTTGCACATTTGGTCAAGATACCCCGCAGACGGTTTCTCTCCTTTGATAATTTTATCAAAGTCGTCTTTCCATTCCTCTGGGACACTGAACACATAGTAACCGTATGTGTCGTCAAACTCATCATCGTAAGTCTTTACAAAGTTCGGGTCTTTATAAAGTGTTTCCTCACCAAATCCACAGTTGCGGTTACCGCCACCGACCCTTGTAAGGACAATAATCTGTCTGTCCTCGCCAACAAAGCAATCACGGAACCTCGGATATTCATCAGGGTGTCTGCCAAGCATCGGCAGAATCAAAAACGTAGCGGGATTTACCCCGTTTAAAATATTGTATAAGCTCATACCTCTCTTTTTAAAGGTTGTTATTATAATTCGTTTACATCGACCCACTCAAATACCTCACACTCACGGAACTCGTTGCCTCCGTAGAAGAAACGATGTGCGATGGTTTTGTCATCGAAATCACCTACCCACAAGCACACCCAATGGTGTAACTTGTTATCAAGGCCACCGATACCACGTACAAGATACTCACCTGCCGCCGCCGGCTTCTCATCGGGAAACTTCCTCCACCCATTCTTGCCTTGCTTTACATCGGGCTTGGGCACAAAGTTGGGGCATTTACCATACCATTTACCATACTTAAGCTCAAGAAGCTGGCTCTCAGCCTCTTCAATTAGGGTGTCCATGACCTTCCGGATAACCTCATTGTTGCCGATGCCTGCCTTCGTGCCGTTTCTGTAGAGAATATGTATCTCCCTTACCTTATCACGGTGAGCCTTATAATCAGCAATCACCGATTCTAACATTTCCTTCTTGCTCATATCTCAATGTCCTTTGAATTTATCACATGTGTCTCAACGTACTCCATCGTAAACTTGAAGCCACGACGTTTCAACTCGGCCATAAGTTCACGTGGGGTAAAATCCTTTAAACGCAGGAAACGGGCATCGGTGGCATCCTTCTCCTTCAGCTTTGCAATCTTCTTGTCAAGCTTTGCATTGATCTGATGTTTCCTCGTACACTCCTTACATGTTTTAAACCTCCCGAGCCGGGAACTGCGATACATACTTAGGGGTAGCTCCTTGCCACAGCATTTACATACTTGCATCTCTTCCATTTCTTTCATATTCTTTTTATGGTTAAGTATTCTTTGAAAAGATGGCTAACGATAGCCATCTGCACCTTTATTATCATACTCTACCCATTTGGGTTTGCATACGATACAAAAGTACAAATAATATGTTTTATAACAAAATATATTTTGTTTTGTTATCTAACTATGGCTTCTTTTAACAATTTGCCTGAATAGCAGGCAGTTGCAAACTTTCTTATGGTAGTTTGAAGATACTATGCCTTTTCCCCCTTATTAATATAATGTTCAAGGACTTGCATTGCGAGGGCTATACTCAGTTTTTCTGCGCCTTCCCCTAAATCCTCTGTCCTTAATCTTACCATTTCGCCCTTTAATTTTTCCACGGCCTCTTGCATTTTTTCAACCGCTGTCTCTTCCGACAACAGAAGCAACGTAGCCGCAGCCGTCTTCAAATGCTTGTCAAGTATGCTGATAATAATATCCATGGTATTCAGTCTTTCGTCCTTTCCTCAAACTCCTTCACTAAGCGGTCATACTCACCCCGTACTTTCTTCTCTACGAAATCAAAGTTGGTGTCATAGGAGAGGGAACGCACTCCCTTCTCGTTGGAATCATCCTCACCGCGACCATGAATATTAACGGTAACGGTGGCCTTATACCTCGGTTTCCCCTCCTCATCCTTATTCTCATTATTCTTCAGCCAGTCAAGGACACCGAGCATATCCTCACACTCCCCTATCTTTCCGATAAGAGCCTTATTCCCCTCATCTTTCCCGAATTTCCGGGCGCGTTTAAAATCATTGTAGTTCATATTCTCTAAATTATATATTTGTTAATAATTATCTGTAAATGCCTTTAAAAAGTTTCTCGTAAAGTTTCCCGCACATCACGTCACTGTTCTTTATCCGTATCGTCCTTACCCCTATGCTGCGGAAATCCGCATCCCGCCGTCTGTCGTGATCCTTCTTGAGCCTATGTACGGAACCGTCGATTTCCACGGCAATCATTCTCTCCGGGAAGAAGAAATCAAGGAAATAAGACCTTCCCCTTATCTTGAAATATGCCTGTCGTACGGGCTTATCATCGAACTGAGCAAGCATCCTCGCAGTCACCTTCTCAGGCAGCGTCACCCTGCGGAGCAAGGTTCTGCGTGTCTCGGTGACCCATTTTCTTGCCGCAGGTGCAAGGCTTTCAATGCCGAGAACCTCCACTCCATCCAATCGTATATTTTCCGTCGTATATATTTTTCTCATTCATCCACCTCAAGAACTTTATACTGCAATCCCGTCAGCCCTGAGCAAGTCTGCGTGCATCCTGCGCAGTATTCCTCGGCATCCTTCCTTTCATTGTAAGGATAGCCAGCCCATCTCTTAAAGACGCCTCCTTCAAATGCACCTACCCTATACCGCATGAGTTTCCCTCCAATCCTTTAACACGGTCTCCGCCCTCTTAAAATCCATCATTAGCAAAGATTCCGCCATTCTATGTATCATTATCATTATATCTTCCTCCTTGAAGTCCTTGTCCCCGAGAGAATGAATTGTCTGCACGACGGCAGTGATCCCGCCTGCAATTGCCATAAGACGTTTCGTATCATCCTCCGCCTCTACCTGCCGCTCAACGTCTATCAGTTCTATATCCTCCCTTGTCATGGGAATAGGAGTGCCTTCCTCCGACATCCTATACGTCTTCACATCACATCCGTAGACTACCCTCAAGCTGTCTAACACTCCGATTCGTGCCTGCGAAAGGATATCCTTACAGAGAGACCATATGTCATACGGCAACGTCTCGGCCACTATGTCTCCTTCCCCTAATACTGAGTCCTTTATTCTTTGCAAGACCGAACTGTCAAAGTCCTCGGAGAAGTACTCCTCAGTGTCTATCTTCCATCGGTAAAGCCTTCCTACTACCTGATGCATCCAATACTCATATCTGCATAGATTACAGAAGGCCTTATCCTGAAAATCTGCTATTTCTTCATTACGCAGGAAAGATACGGGGGCACAAAGTTTCCTCAATGCTGCAAGCTTATCCATCGTCTTATTAAAGAAAACGGAAAGCGGTGACACGTCATCTATCTTATCGAAATATTCCAGTTTCATTCTATGGTATCGAATATTGTTTCTTGTCTATCCATGAATTCACTTCTTATCTCACCCAACGTAGCCTTCCTATACATTCGCTTTGCCGTCGCCGCATCTTCCGCACTCACGTCTTCCTCCATCAGCCTGTTTAGGGCATACATAAGATACTCACGTTTCTTTATCCTTCCATCTCCCTTGCCTACATTCAAAAGGTTTGAACTCATCCTCCATCTCTTGCATACATATGACGGAGGAACCATTCCCTCTCCCAAAAGGCATATCCTATTTTTATTGTCGAAGCGCTTATGCTCACAAGAGGCGCAGCATTTCTTTATAGGAATACCCATATTGTTGTTCTCGTAAGGTTTCATTTTTCTCTTTTTTATTTCTATATCCTCATCATTTTCTTCCTTGCAAGTTCATCACAGGCCAAATTCGTATCAATCCCACTGGTCAATCCTTATTGATTACATTCATGTCTATATATGTTCCACCTGCAAAGATGGTATAAACAATCCTTCCGTTCGGTTTATCGCCCGGTTTCGATTTCTCATAAGGTCGTCGGTACTCAGGCCGCTCACACTCATTCAGCCGCTGCGCAAGCTCGTCGGCGGTTGTATGATTCTCCACCCATGGCATTGCCATTAGGTCAAGGTCGTGGACGGCAGAACCGTGAATGGCTATTGCCCATCCACACTCTGCCGCCACCTTGCGATACTCCGGGAAACGGAATATCCAAAAGATAGCGTTATTGTCCTTTAGTTTCTCCAAGTCAAACATACGTCAGTCCTCCTTCTTCATTAGTTGGGCATTAAGGGCTTCGACATACCCCGCAGCTTCACATAGTTCGTAGTACTTACTTACGGCTTTTAGATAATTATTCAAATCTGCATATTCTTCCATTCGCGGAAGTTCTGGTTTATATTTTGGTTTGTTAAGACCCTTTACCCTGTAACAATTCAATTTCCACCAAGTGAAGTCAAAGTAAAAGTAAAGGTCGTGTTTTACCTTACGGACAGAAAGATGTGGGAGTTTTCCAAATCCGTCATGACGTACCCAGTTAATCCACATCCAACTATCGCTCTTCTTGAAATGATGATGATACAAACTCATTGTCAGTCCTCCTCGTAATCGAAGTCGCTTTTGATGATTTCATCCACGTCGTCAGCGGTAAAGTTGAAGCCCTCGATGTTTCCGTCTTCATCGATGTTCATGACGATGTAATCACCATACTCACCGATGCAGTCGGGAACGAAACTCTCGACCGAGACAATGATGTTCTCCAACGGATCAAGGAGATTGTAAACGCCATCGTCGAAGACCTTGTAGTGAACTCGTGCCGTCGTTCCCTTCGGCCAGTCAACAATACAACCCCTCTCTACGTCGATAGTCGGTTGCCAACGCCAGTGGTCAGAGTAGATATTTGACTCAGGCTTGTCTTTCACCTTGACGGCAAACGGCATACGTGGAACGGCATTGCCTTTGCATTCGCACATATCCAAGTCTGGTGTTCCGTCTATGTCAGAATCTTCCCAATAACGTACTCCTGCATCAACTTTGAGGTATCGCAAATCCACTTCCCTTGTCACCTTGATCTTCGTTTTCATTTGCTTACTTTTTGATATTTAATAAAAATAGGAAACCTCGAAAGAGCACTACTTCTTTCTCGGTTTCCTCTACTTTATATATTAAAGTAAAAATTCATTTTTAGTGTCAATGTAGTGCCCTTGAACACATTGCAAAAGTAATATTTTAATTCAAAAGATATGCAATATATGCGTATTTTGTTGCCGCTATTAAGCATTTTTAGCATATATTACTTTGAAAATAAATACTTTATTCGTACCTTTGTATCGCTTGAATGAAAAACATAGTTGTGAAACTATATGTCTAAAAAACGCATTTTAAATCACAGCCCACGGCGGTGGGCATTACGGGTGGATCGGCAGCTCGCCACGGTGGCGGCTTAACTGAATTTTCAGAACAGGTAATATCGCGATTATTGAAACAAGGGTTCGACTCCTAATCCACCTACTACTGATAAAGTTCAGAAGACTCAAAAAGAAATAATAAAAAGAAATAATTATGATATATTTACTAATATTTTATTGGATTTTTGCAGCATTATTTTGCTTTGGAGCAGTTTATCGTATAGCAAAATCTAAAGGGAAAAATATATTTGGTGTATTTAGTGGTTGTTTAATACTTGGAGGTATTCTCTTTCCAATGTATCTTGGTATAAGTTTGAATTTTGAAGATTTATGAATAAGATTTGTACAGGCATAGAGCAATCCAAGAAACTCATAGAGCTTGGGATTGATATTGATACCGCTGATATGGGATGGAATGTATTTGTTGATGATACAATAAGATTACTTCCTATAGATGATTGGGATTTAGTTAAGGATGGTAGCGGTAATGTTAAGTTTTATCCTGCTTGGAGTCTTTCTGCATTAATTGATGTTTTACCTCGTATAGACATAGAAAAGGAGATTTGGTCCGATGATACTTATGACTATAGGGTAAAAGCATATATAGGTGATGGATATGTAGGAGACTGGTTTGATAATCCTATTGATGCATGTTATAATATGATTATTGAGTTACATAAAGATAAACTTTTGTGATTATGGAAAAGAAAGAAGCAATGAAAATATTAAAAGACTTTCACGATAAGTCTGCACTGTTTTCAGTAAGAACAGCACTTGATACCATTATCCCTGAACTCTGTGAATCAGAGGATGAGAAGATAAGGAAAGCAATAATTAAACTTGTCAGACAATCATCAGAAGTTCTTGACAAGCAAAATCAGAATAACATGATTAATTGGCTTGAAAAGCAAAAAGAATATGAATCAACAGACTTTGAATATGTTTGGAATAGAACAGATTGTGGTGCTCTGACATCAGCTTTGGATAAATATTCTGAGGAAGCTATTATCAACATGTGCCATGCTTGGTATGATAAGGGAGTAGAATTGGAAAGAAAGTCTTGGCTTGAAAAGCAAGGGAAGGAAACATCTGAAAAAGAGTTTACCTTCAAGGCTCTTCCAAGACTTCTTGAAATGATAGAAGTGTCTGACAGAGCGAAGGCATACACTGAAAAACTTGCAGTGGCACTCGATAACGAAGGCTATCATACTGATGCGAAAATCGTAAGGGAGAGTATCAAGATTATGAACGGTGAAGAAGTTCCTATGGCTACAATGGATGAGCAGAAACCTGTTGACAACATTGAACCAAAATTCAAGGTCGGTGATTGGATAGTATGGCAAAACAAATGCTATAAGGTCAACTATAATGGATGTGGCTACGAATTGATTGACCAAAATGGTTTAAGTACATCATTAGAATATGGAACTGTAGATAAAATCGCACATCTTTGGACTATCCAAGATGCAAAGGATAGTGATACACTTATCAATAAAAATTATATGGGAGAAAGTCCATTCATATTTAAAGAAACAAAACCGTCTAATATAAAAACAGATGTATCAAATCCATTAACCATATTTGGATATTGTGGAATTGGTGGTGTAGGATTTACTAAAAGCAGTGGATGGGGAGATACTGCTAATTGTATATATCATCCAGCAACCAAAGAGCAGCGTGATACTCTCTTTTTAAAGATGAAAGAAGCTGGATATGAGTGGTCAGAAGAAACGCATGAGTTAAAGAAAATCTCTCAAAGAATGGTATCAGCTGAAGCAAAGGAAGCACTATATGATAAACCTACTGACGAAGAAATGAAAGAGTTACTCAGAACAGAGTATGAGAAGGGTAGAGCTGATACTCTATCTGAGATGAAATCGTCTTGGAGTGAAGAGGATGAAGTCAAGATAAATCGAATTGTGGCTTGCCTTGAAAATCTTAATGTCGCAGACAATGATATACTACTTAAAGATGTTGATTGGCTCAAATCCCTCAAAGACAGATACACTTGGAAGCCAAGTGAAGAACAGATAGAATGCTTGCACGACGCTATCAATCATTACCATACAAACGGCTATCCAGCGTCAAAATTAAATGAGCTTTACGAACAAATGTCAAAAATATATAAGTTATGAAAGCAAATGAAGCACCAGAGAATATTTATTTAACAAAAAATTTATTAGGTGAATTGCGTGATGGCTGGGATGCACTACCATCTGAGGGTTTTACTAACATTGAGTACACCTGCACTGATACCTTTATTGAGAAGGCTATTGAGTGGCTCCAGTACAACATTTTGTTTTTTAACGATGATGATGTTGAAGATTTTAGAGAATATATGAAAGGAGAATAAGTTATGAAAGCAAACGCACCAGAGAAGATTTATATCCACCCCGATATAGGTGGTAGAGAGTTTTTGCGTCCTTGGTTACATAGACCAGCAAACAACGAAAGTGTTGAATACACTCGCACTGATGCTTTTATTGAGAAGGCACTTGAATGGATTAGTAAGGAAATTAGACCTTATTATAGTGAGGTAAAATACAAATACGAAGATTTCAAAAAGTATATGGAGGAATGAATATGGAATGGATTAGTACAAAAATAAAGTTTCCTGAAAGTGGCAAAGAAGTTCTTACCGCTTGCAGAAACAAAAATATGGAAGACGGTATATGGCTATATGATATATGCTGCTATTACTCAAACACAGGATGGGAAGGTAGAATAAACTGGGAAGATGTTCTTTATTGGACGTATATTGATGAACCTAAACAAGAGTAATTATGAAACTGATAGACAAAGCCGCTGTAGTGGCGGAGCTGGAGGATTGGCGTGATAAGATTAAGAAAGGTATCCTTACTATTCCCTTGACAGGTAGCGATAGAGCCTATGCTACATTTGAGTATGAAATATTAGGGAAAGTAAGAGATTTTCTCGACACCCTTGAAGTAAAAGAAGTTGATGAAATAATCAAAAACGCAGAAGACCATGCTTATTTTGCAGGCAGTGAAAATACAAGGGAAAAGTTGATTGACAAGGCTTGCAAGTGGTGGGAAGATGAACTATCATACCCATCAATGACACCAGAGGAAATCAAGTGGTATAAAAGTAAAGTTAGAAAGTTCCGTAAAGCAATGGAGGATGAAACTTAATAGAAACTTAGAAGACATAAGGGCAAACACTGTCAATGAGTGCTACTATTGCACTAAGGATAGTAAGGACTGCCCTGTATGTGTATGGAGGAAATGATTATGACAAGAGAAGAAGCAAAAAGAATTCTTGCCTGTAGAGGCAATGGCTATTCGGAAGAAGACTTTAACAATGCTATTGAAGTAGCATTTAACAGTATTCCATCACTCCTATCTGATGTTAATGAAGCAGTAGATAAGTACACCGATAACCCTGCTAATTATCTTGAATATAGCGATGATGGGTGGGAAGATAAAACAGATATAGACTATGTGGAACGTGCTTTTAAAGCAGGTGCAGAATGGCTGGCTGGGCAAGGAGAAACTCTTTACGATACCATAAACGTTGATGGCAAAAATCAAAGATGGCTTGGAGAGAATTTACTTTATGGCGACTATAATGCAGGTCAAGCAGTAATTGTACAAATTAGGAAGTTATGACAAGAAGAGAACAGATAGAACAGGTGGCTCATTTAATCAAAGGTAAATCACGTAATAGGGAATTTATAGCCTTTGTACAAGGCGCTCTATGGGCTGATGCACACCTATGGCACCCCGCTGATGGCGATTTTTTACCAGAGATAGACAGAGAGGTTGTAGTCTTTACCAAAACAGAAAGACAATATCCAAAGGTAGCCATTGCTCATACAATGCCAATGGGTGATTGGAAACAATTTGATGGCAATAGATATTACCTCGAAAGGAATGGCGAGGTAGGATGGTCTATCCCTGATGTAAAGATTTGGTTAGATGCACCACTGCCATTTAAAGAAGATGAGATATGAAGAATAATCATAAGACATGTGGAGAATGTGGCTATTTTATGCGCTATGTTAAGGAGGGCAAACCACATTCTATAGGGGATTGCGCAAGTATTGGTATGAACAAGGAGTGTTTGGATGGCATTAATCCTTTTAGAGTGGATGATGAAATACTGCAAGTTGAAGAGAACGAGGAAGCCTGTGGTTATTTTAAAGCAAATCGTCCTGTGAGGGTTAGAAAATATATTAAAGACAATCCTAGATACAGTAATAGACGAAGCAAAAAGCAATGAAGAAACTGATATTATTAGCACTCACTGCCATTATGATGGTGGGGTGCAAATATGAAAATGGTTCATTATATACAACGAAAACTCTTGATAGCTGTGAATATATTATATCCGGCTCCCCTATCAATTATACCAATATTACCCATAAAGGTAACTGCAAGTATTGTCAAGAACGTATGAAGAAAATGATAAAGGAGGTGAAGAATGAATGGATGGACAATAACAAAAGTATGGGACATAGATGGTAAGCTATATGTAGCACCCACTATAGAAGACGCTATAGCCTTATATAAGCTATTTGTTGGGGATGAACCAAGAAATATAAAGGCGGTTGGAGGTAGCTCTTGTGTGATAGATTATGCTGCAGTAATCAAAGGAGGATGTGAAGAATGACACTTAGAAAAGATGAATACATGATTAAGGGTGACTCTATTATCATACCTAAGAAGACTCTGGAGAGACTAAGAAAACATTATGACAAAAAAGCTGATGAATATGGCACTTTTTCTTTTATAATGCTTGGTTATGATGTTTCGTCTGTCTATTATAACGGTAAGACTGATATATTAACGGATCTATTGAAACTATTTGAACCTTTGGAAGGATGAAAACATACACTGTACAACTTACGGAACGGCAAGTAAAGCTGCTTTCCTATACCTGCGACCGCATGGCACGACTGATACAAGGGCAGGATTGGACGTATCAGGAGCTTATGGAAGAGGCGTGGGAGAAACGCTGCAAGGAGGCGGTAGGCGGTCACGGCATGGATAAGGAATGGAACGGTGGATGGTATGCCATGCGTCACGATGCGGAACGAATGAGTAAGGAAATAAAAAAACGTTTCTGGGGACTCGAAAGCAATGCACTGTACGGCATTCACTACGACGACACGGCTGACATCCTATGGGATATACATCAATGCCTAAGACATCAGCTCTGGCTCGATAAGCCAGAAGGAGAGAAATCACACATAACAGTAGATAGCGACACCCCTATGAGGGTGGGTAGTGAACCATTAATAAATATAACGAGAAATGAGTAATAGGAAAGAACTTATCGAACGTTGGAAGGATATTGCCAGTGCGGTCTTTAAAGCAGAAGACGAGATCAAGGCTGAATGGTTTCCACGTTTGAAACAAGCAACTAAGGAAAATGCAGCAGAGGTGGCAGATGCGTACCTCGAAGCGATAGCAACGGAGATAATTGATAACTCTAATTTAAAGTTTGAGGATGAAGAACAATAAAGACCACATCTGTAAGGAGTGTTATTACATGACATACGATATATTGGCAAATGCGAGGTGCGTCCACCCGGGAAAGGAAGGGCAAGCACCGATAGTGAGTGAATATTTACCTGCGTGTTATCGCTTTAAAAGCAAATATGGAAAGGAGGTAGAAAAATGAAAACATCAATACCATGCTTTTCAAGCGGCAGTGAGGCTGCGATGTGGATAGACAGGAACTGCGACAGATGCGTGAAGTCGGCAAGGCTGAAAGTGAACAACGTATCTCACATTTCGGAGTACACAAAATCACGCTGCAAGATATGGGACGAAATAGGCGAGCAATGGTTAGGGTATGGTAACGAGCCAGTGAGCCTACGCACCTATGATGCAACACAAAGGCTTGACTGCCCATACAGACAAGAGCATTGGCCGAAGCGGAAGAAAATAATGAAAAAAGATAAGAATCAATTAGAATTAGGATTATGGACAAAAGAAAAATAACATCGTTCCCATCAAAAGTGGATGCTGATATATTCCAATGGCATGGACTGTGGAAATGCAGCATATCTATAGGCGAAGAATATTATGAAACCGACCCTTACAAAGATAAAGAATGTGCCATCGCTGAACTTAGAGGTTGGTGGGATGGAACAAAAATAAAGGTTGAACAATTTTTTAAGAACGTAGATTATGAAAGAATTAGATGAACTTAAAGAAAGGTGTGTACAAGCTATGAAAGATATAGATTCTTTCGTTGATAAACACTACGATGAGTTATTGGATGAAATGAAACTACAACATGCAATTCCAGATGATTGGGATATGAAAATCGTTAGTAATTGTGGTGTTGTAAGAGGTGCATTTAGGCAGTCAATTTGTAATAAATGGCAATCCTTGATATATAACAAAGGTGTTTGGCATAACTTATTTTAATAACACTATATTATGAATAAAACTCACTACAAATTAGCATTAATAACCATGTTGAAAGGGATGGTGATTTTTCTGCGCTCATGGGGAGTAACCTTAAACAGATTGCTCCATGATACACTTCATGGAATCAAGCATCACTGGTTCTTCGCTCTCGTGCTTGTTGCGGTGTTCGTAACGATGTTTGTCGTAATGGCTCAAAGCAGGGCTATGTACCACCACACCTGCATGGTTAACTACCAACTGAGTCAAAGTTTGGATAGTGTGAAAATATTAGTAGAGAAATGAGAATAGTAATAAATAAAATCGAAAGGGAATGTGAAATATTACCAGCACCTCCTCATTCGTTTTGGGTTAGCAAAGGTTTATATGGATTTCCAATATATGTTGCTATCGCACCTGCCATAACGGAACATGAAAAGTGTTGCGGAAACATCGTTACATGTCCTATATGTTGCACTAATGGCGGTTACGATAGTGCCGTGCCTGCCGAAATACATAATTACCTCTCATTAGTGATGTTTTGTTCTTTGATTGAATCCTCTCTCAGATTAGGGATATACGACGAGCGTGCTGATGCGTCATTGTACATACTGCGTAATTTTGAAGCCCACGGAATCAAGATGGATGAGAGAGTGAAACAATATGTAAATGAATTAACGTCAAGATAAAATGACCAAATTCGACACTTCAGAAATGAAAACAGAAAGTGAAACTTACACCTACACCATTTGGGTGAAGGTGGATGAAAAGCCAGTAATCGAAAGGATAAAGGTATGATAGGGACACTAATTATAGGAATATTAATAGGCATGATGGTGGAGGCACTTGCCATCATCGGCATTGTAGCTTACTTTGCAAAGGAGAACAAAAATGAAGAAGTTTATAAGGACATATCAGATTCCACAGAGGATCACGATGGGGATATTTAACTTGCCCTGCGTTGTCGGGGTGAGGAAGATAGAGAATGAGCCAGTGTATGAACTTGCATACGGTGTGCATGACATCGACGGTGAAGATGTGTACTATGTACCATCGGGTCGCTGGCTTTGCGAGTTGAAAGATAACAATTGGTTGGTATTAACGGATGAAGAATATGGTAGAGTTAACAAATAAAGAATTAATGGCCGGTAACTACGTCCTTTGTCACGACCATGGTTGGAACAACGAAGGAACGGTTTGGAAGGAAGACAGGATATGCACTGTCGTGGAAATTAATGATAGACACTTGGCGTTAGCGTATAATAATGACGGTGTCAAAGAGGTGGACGATTTCAAAATATCGGAATGCGAAGGCATACCCTTAACGGTAGATGTTCTTGAAAAGATCGGTTTTGAACCATTTATAGCAAGGCAACTGTTATGGAACAAATGCAAGGACTTCGTCGTGACCATCGTGCCGGATATAAGCAATCTTCCAAACTCCACACACAGATGCCTTGTCGGCATAAGGAATGTGTACACTAACGCTAAGATAGCGTTGGACTACTTGCACGAACTACAGAATGCATTAAGTATCTGCGGAATAAAAGAAGAAATAGAATGGCGAGAATAGTAGGAATGGACGGAGTTCCTCGGATTGAAATAAACGGGACTCCGTGGAAACAACAGATAAAGCAGTTCGCTGCGTTCCACGAGGAACTTGCGAAGGCAATGAGTCATGATGATTATCTGTGCATAGAAACGAAAGTTGGAACTATAGATTTTCATTTCAAATAAAAGAATATGGAAAAGGTATTAAGTCTTTGGTATGCCGTGAGTAAGACAGGGCAAGGGAGAATCTTCACCTCCAAACCTGTAAGAAACGGGAACTTCGGCATATGGACAGGCAACCACCTCGGCTTTGCCACCGAGACCGTGATATATATGGAAGCGGAAGGGTTCACCTTGCCCACCTTGAGGTGGGATGATGAGCCCATTAAGCTTGCTTTGACGCTTAGTATGGATTAGAAAGAACAATCTTGATAAGAAAAGATAATTGTCGCCGTTTTATGCTAAAGATTGATAATATACTTGGTTATTAAATACGTTTTTCGTACTTTTGTATCGGCAATAAGCCAGAACCCTTAGAACCGGCCACCCCAGGGTTATAGGATGGGCAAGAGTATGAATACCACTTTCAAGCAGCAAATGAGCGAGATTATGACGCAGGCTTGGATTTTCGTTAAGCAGAACGGTATGAGCATGAGCGAGGCTCTGCAGATGGCATGGCGCAACTACAAGCTGCGCTGCGCAATGACACAGCGTATAGTAAGGTTCTACTTCCAGAAGGTTGATGGTAGCACACGAGAAGCTTACGGCACGCTGAGAGCCGACATGCTGCCTCCCACATCGGGCGAGAGCAGCCGCCGCCAGAACCCCACGGTGCAGGTTTACTTCGACACCGAGAAGGGTGAGTTCAGGTGCTTCAAGAAGGCTAACCTTCTGAGCATTGCACGATAAACAAGGTCACGGCAGGGCTAACCACCCTGCCACCACCAATGAAAGAAATGACGGAGAAAGAACTTAGAGAAAAGGTTACCATCCGCAGGATGCAGCAGGGCTGCTATAAGGTGACCATAAGCTTTCGGGGCAGAGAGTATTCATGCCAAAGCCATAACTCACTTGCCTGGGACGACCTCGGTGACGATATTCACCGCAGCTACTACAAGACCGACAAGCAGTGCCTTGCGGCTTTCTACGAAGAGTGTAAAAGAAAAAACAACCTATGATTAAGATTATGAACAAGCTTTACAAAGCCGAATTAAAAGCCGCACGTCGGCTTGCAAGGTGGGCAGACAACCATTCAGCCATCCTCAATATTATATGCGCCACAGCGGCGTTTATTTGCGCAATTTACGTATTTTTATATTACCCGCTATGAGAGCAACGACAGCATACAAACAGCAGCTCGAAGAGAAAGCATTTGAACGGCGCATCAACTACGATAAGTTCAGCGAGATACGGCATGAGGTGCGCTCGGGCATTCTTGCCAAGATGCGCTACCATCAAAAGGTGGCAGCGGAGGTGTACGGCAGATTTGTATACATTACCGAGTCGGAGGTGAGAGCCTTGCAGGTTCTTGCCAAGCGTAAGGCAGAAGAATCCGACGAGGCGTTTAAGGAGTTTACAGATAACGTCATCATCTATTCACACAATAGCAAGCGCAGATCGAAGCACATGATGATATTCCGAAAGGACGGAAAGTTCGAGAACGATTTCGAACCTGGATTCTTCGACGTTAACAAGCGACTTTATGAACTATTATAGCTTACGAGAATAATAAAGTTTAACCATAAAATAATTCTATCATGTTAATCAAGACAAAATTCAACATCGGTGACAAGGTCTTCACCATTGACACCACTTCTCTCAAGGTAAGGGAGTTTGAGGTAAATCGTATAAATGCCTTCACGGTAGGTGACACGGTAAACGTACGACTCTATGACAGTGAATCCTACAACGCCAACGGCTATGACGAGAACAAATGCTTTCATACGGAGGCAGAACTGATGACCTTTATAACGACGAAGGAAGATGCAAAGACACTTTGAAATGACGGTAAGGGAGAAGGATGGATCAGTGCTCCATCCTTCCTATGTCGGAGAAGTTGGAGAGGATGCCGAGAGATTCCTGAGAGGGTTCTTCGGTCTTGACAATCCCGACGTGGAGAGCTACGAAATCCACGAGGTGTACTACTGCTGCATCTGCGGCAAGCGCGTCGAGGGACACCCGCACAACGCTGCACCCTTACGTGACGGTGTCTGCTGCGATGAGTGCAACTACAAGAAGGTTATTCCACAACGTTTAAAAAATATATAATTATGACAGAACGTGCAAGAAACTCGATGGAGCTATACCGAGGCGGCAACCCATCGACCATTGAGCAGCTCCTCAGAATGCAGAACGTTTCCGTAGTGAACGAGCTCAAGGAGCATTTCCAAGTTAATAACCTATCAGACTTGGCCGTAAGGCTTTCATTGGGATAGCAGCTATGATCCCGAGGGAACAGATTATGTCAGATAAGGATTTATTGCAAAAGAAAATTGACGACGGGACAATATGTTCCGATGATTTGCTTTTTGGCAGAAAAATGCCATTTGGCAAATATAAGGACAAGTATATATACTGGCTTGTAGTGAAACATCCATACTATATAAAATGGATAATCAAGAACACCAAGTTTGCTCTGACGGAAACCGAGTGTTGGCTTTGGAAAGAATGCCTCGACGAACTGGATATGGTACGAATAGACAAGCTTATATACGACTTAGGCAAACAAGTTATCAAATCTGGCTTTTTGCCCGAAAGTAATCCCCATTACATTGTAGAATAAAAAGTATGATACAGGTAAAAACTAAAAACGGATGGACTTTCAAAAGTTATCGTGCCGAAGGCAACGACACGTGGGAGTTCATTAGTTGCGGCACACACAACCTTGCACAAGAGGTGGCCGCATTAGTACGTGAGAAAGGCAAGACCTGCGAGGTGGATTTTAACTCGTATGGTTGGTATGTAAGAATTAAAATAGAAGATTGACATGATTCCAAGAGAACAGATTAAGTATGCCCAGCAAGAAATCCTAAAGGCAGGGCGAGAACTTTCCTTCGCAAACATGCGACTTGAGGGCTCAGAATACGAAAGTGAGAGCAGAAAGGTATTAGAAGCACTTCGCACATTGAACAGAAGAATTGTCAACGATTTAAGGAAGTAGGAGTATGCGAGAAATAGAGTTCCGTGGCAAACACTCACATAATGGTGAGTGGGTTTTCGGTAGTTTGTTGAAAATCGAAGGGAACTACCATATAGTAAGCGAAACTGACATGGTTGAGGACGGACATCATATCTGTCAAGAAACAGATAGGCCAACATGGGTAGAACCTGACACCATCGGGCAGTTCACAGGTTTGTTCGATAAGAACGGCAAGAAGATATACGAAGGTGACATTGTGAGGTATTACTGCATATTTCCCCGCTGCATCAATCCTGACTGCGACCCGTTTAACCGGATATACGAGTCTATCCTAAAGGAAATTAATGGAGTCGTTTCCTATGAATGCGGTATGTTCACTTGCGACGATTATTCTCCCTTGGCATTTTGCGGTCTTGAAAATTTGGAAGAACTACGCAAAGACCTTGACGTTTCCGAGGAGGATGGATGGGGTGACGCTGACGGCAACATTATAGACGAGTCGAAACTCGGCATTGAAGTTATAGGCAACATTCACGACGAAAAGCAATAAAAATGAAGTTTACATTACACATAAGGATTGACAACCCCCAAAAGGGTATTAAGGAAAGAATAATGGAAGAGGTAGCATTATATCTTAAACGCAATGGATATTCTTTCGATGTGGGTTTTAACCCGCAAGAGTTGGATATTGATTCTATGGGCAAAGCTTAACAATTATAAAATAAACAATTATGGCACACAAGGATTTTTGGCAGATGTTGAATTCACTTCCCATCGCCGTAATGAAAAAGGAGGGACGCTATCAAGGCACTTACGAATTTACGATGAACAACACTGACGGTGTTTTCTTTATAGAATACATCCTTAATGACGAATTCGGACTATGTGCAGCAGAGGTGACCTATCCCGAAATATTTAGCGGTGATTCCCTTGAAGAAGTCGTAACCAAGGCTTTTAATTTCTTTCAGATTAACAAGAACAAATATGAAGTAATATGCAATAATTATGGCACACAACATTATTCAAAGATATTGATGGAAATAAAGTAACTCCAAATCCCCATGTGAATAAAAAAACTGTTATTTTCATACATCGAAAAATAAACAATATGCTAATAAACTTAATACAAAAAAATGAGTCACAACATTGAAATCAACAACGGCGTAGCGTCCTTTGCCGAAAACGGGCGCAAGGAGCGTGCATGGCACGAATTGGGACAGGTTTTTGACCGTCCAATGACCGTCAAGGAGGCACTGGAGGCTTCCCACGCAGACTATGAAGTAAAGATGTTCCCTTTGGTGGCACTGACCCCTGACTTATCAGACCATCTTTCAGACGACAACTATAGCATGATGTATTTTCAGGACGAGGTGCTTGATGCCATCGTTCCAAACAAGAAAGTGACAGTCCGAATGGACACGATGAAGCCTTTAGGGGTGGTCGGTGATGGCTACGGCATCGTGCAGAATCTCGATGCCTTCACGTTTATTGACACCCTCTGTACAGGGCAGGTGGGTGACCACGTACCCGTCATTGAATGCGCAGGGGTTCTCGGCAAAGGCGAGCGAGTGTTCATAACGGCGAAGTTCCCCGAAGACATCATCCTCGACAACAAGGGAGACGATAGGGTGGAAATGTACATGGTCTTCACAACAAGCCACGACGGAACGGGGGCGGTGAAGTGCATGTGTGCCCCCGTGAGAGTGTGCTGCCAGAATACACTCAACTTGGCTCTCAACCATAATCACGGCTGTCTTTCCCTCCGTCACTCGTCGAACATCATGCAGAGGCTTGACCTCACCTCCAAGGAGAACACGGAGTTTGCATTCAAAGCACTCAACCTCATGAAGGTTTACAAGAAATCCCTTGAGCAGCGGTTCGACCACCTGCGCAACATTAAGATTGCGGAGCAAGACCTCGACCGTATCCTGGCAGAGGTAGTGCTTTCCGAGAAATCGATGGAAACGTACCGTAAGTTCGGCACGATGGAACACGAGGATATCCCCACCCAGTCCAAGAACACCTTCGAAGCTATGAAGATGGCGGTGGAGAACGGTATAGGACAGGAATATGGCGAGCGAGGAACTGGATTGTGGGTGGTGAACGGCATCACATCGTATTATCAAAACAACGCAACTTGGCGAAACGATGAGGTGAAATTTGACTCGATTTTGCACGGTTACACCTCTAAGAAGGTGCTTGATGCTTGTATGGCAGTGGAGGGTAGCGTATGATACTGACAGCGACTTTCAAATCCAAGGGGAGGGAGTATTTCCTCTCCCTTGACACCGACAAGCCTGACCGCAATTACGATGACGAAAACTATGCTGAGTGGTTCATCACTGCCGAGAACAAGCATATCCTTGAGGTGACAGTATGGAAGGACTCGCACGGACGCTTCACGAAGGATGGAACGGTGGAGATCTATGCCAATATGGGCGAATTTGAGGATGATAAGCTTCTCGATAAAAAGAGCATCCGCTTCACTTTACATGATAATAGGTAATGTGGTGGTAAAAAGCTAACGAAAGATAACCGCCAAAGCTTAAATGCTAACACCATCTAAAACTCTCGCATTTTATGCTAAACGAATCTAAAGTTTTGCCGTAAACGATTGTTTTTCAACCGTTTGTGATTACCTTTGCATCGAACCCTTAGAGGCCAAGAGCGCAAGGCCATAACACGGCGCAGCAAGAGTATGAGAACACAGAAGACCTTAAGTGAGCAGGTTAAAGAAGTTTTGAACAGCCGGATGAGCCGCCCCAAGAAGCAGGAGGCCATCGTAAAGTTAGGTGTTACTCCTTTCGAGGCAATGTGCCTTGTGAGGAGTTACATGCCTGCCCCACGCCCACTACCATTCTCCTACACCTTCGGGGTAGAAATTGAATGCGTAGGATGCCGATACACCGAGTTCTTCGCAGCAGCACGCCGCAACGGACTCGAGGTGATGGATCAGGTATACTACAACCACAGGGACATCCCCCAATTCAAGCTGACCACCGACTCGAGTATCAGCGGGCACAACCCCGCCGAGTGCGTCACCCCCGCCTTGAACGGCAACGACCACGGCTTCGAGAGCCTTAAGGCTTGCTGCAAGAGCCTTCGGGAGATTGGCGCTACGACCAACTCCTCATGCGGACTCCACGTCCACATCGGGGCTGCAAGCCTTACAGACATTGAGTACTGCAACGTCTTCGTCAACTACATGAGGATGGAGACCGCCATCGAGAGCTTTCTTGCCCCGAGCAGAAGAGGCGAATACGCAAGATGGTGCAACAGCCTCCGAAACCATGAATACGGTGTTCTTCACGCCACCACAAGAGAGCAGATGCGCAGGGCACTTGGCTCACGCTACCACAGGGTGAACGCCGAGGCTTACGCCGCCCACAAGACTATCGAGTTCAGGCAGCACCAAGGCACGGCGAACTACACCAAGATAAGCCACTGGGTTAAGTTCTTGGGCAAGCTCGTAGAGTTCAGCAAGACTACCCGCCTTAACGCCGACATCAACCGCATCGAGGACATCCCCTTCTTGAGCGATACCGAGAAGGCCTACTTCTGCAGCCGCAGAGCCGAATTCGAGGCTCGTGCCGCACGATAACCCCGGAGAAGCACTACTACCACACCCGAGCGCAAAGAGCGCAACGGTGGGGCTAAAAACGGCAAAATTAAATCCTACAAAGGATATGTATTTAGATTTGTTTAACGATTAAATTAAAATAAAATAGAAAGGATAAACGTTATGTGTGTAATAATAATTTCCCCAGCGGGTCATGCCCTCCCCACCAAGAAAGAGCTGAGGGCAGCGTTTCAGCGTAACCACGACGGATGCGGATTCGTCAGCGAAAGTGACCACTACAAGAGCCTCGATTTTGAGGATTTCTACGCAAGGCTAAAGAAAGTCCCGAAGAACGAGAACTGCATCATCCATTTCCGGTGGGCTACCCACGGCAAGGTGTCCCTTGCCAATTGCCACCCGTTCTATGACGAGAAATCAAATACGTGGTTCATGCACAACGGCATCCTCGCCATCACACCCTACAAGGGCAAGACGGACAGCGAGACGGCTTTCAAGAAATACCTCGCCCCGGCTATCCGCACGTACGGTCTCTACTCGAAAGAGCTGCAGACCATCGCTCATAACATCATAGACTCGTCCAAGTTCGCCTTCATGCAGAACGGGCAGATTAAGACCTTCGGACGGTTCATTGAATACAATGGCTGTTACTACAGCAACCTATACCACCTGCCATACACCGCCTTCATCCAGAATAGGTGGACGTACGCAGGTTGAGAAAAGGGTGTCCTTTAGGCACCCCACGTGGTAGTCATACTCACCACGTTTTTCTAAGGGTTCGGGACGGGACGTTGAGAAACGTATACCGTCCCTTTTCTAAAAACAAAAAACGGGGCTTTTAACACCTCGTTTTTTCTTTATCCGTACACCTTATCCACCCAGTCCCTATCAAAGCGACACGGGCAAAACAAACCGCAAAAAAAACGCCTATTTATCACCCCTCCAAAGCGGAGAGTTGCTCCACAACACCTTGCCGACCCAGAACATAAGATATGTGCCGTCGCAGGTGATGTCCTTCAGGGCAACGGTCGCCGTCAAGGCACCCTTGCCGCGACCTACATGGATGACGATGGCATCGAACGGCGTGAGATACCGCTTGCCGTCCTCCTCATAGGAGCACTTGTTCTGATAATACGGATTAGTCCAATCCCTGTACTCGATGGGCTTTGCCCCGGTAATGATGGCATCGAAGTACACCTTGTGGATGGAGAGATGCAGAGTCTTCATCCCCTTCGTCTTCGGCTTCAACGGCTCTTTCAATGCCACGACCTCCTGCGGTTTGGGGAGCAGGGCGTTTAGCTCTTGCCTGGTTACCAACTTGGCTAATTTCTTGCCCTTTTCCTCGTAGGATAACGAGGACTTCAAAATCGATTGTATTTCTTGCTGTAGGCTCATAATAATTTGCTTCTTAAATTTTTACTCTATCCTTTAAACCATCGGGTGTCATCACAAGCATTTGCAAATCGCAATCATTACATGCAGAAGATATGTTTTCCGAATACCGAAGAAGTGGAATGAATACAACTGTGGGGAAGATATATGCGTTGTTTAACGTCCTTACTGCCTCTTTTATAGTGTCTTGCAATGGCTCGTTGTCAAAGATCGGAAAACTTGCAAGTGCAAACACCTCATGCTCATATAACGGGAAAAACACGTGGTCATTATCGTTTACCACGTCACTGTTAAACGGGACTTTCTCAATCTGTTTCATATACAAAGCTCCTCCTCTTGGTCAACCTCCACCTCTTCTATGTCGGGAAACATATATAAATTGCCATACCTATAGAAACGCTCAGCATGACGTTTTTTCCATTCTTCCGCCTTCTCTCTTGACGATGCAATATGGTAGACGGTCGTCCCTGCATCCTGGTCTGTGTCGTAAACTATGTAAATCTTCATAAGCTTAATATATCTTTTTCGTATATCCAACGCTTGATGTGGCAATGTTCCCACTTGCCGGAATAATAGCACTCATCGTCGCTGTCAAATCTATCTATCTCACGGTCGTAGTCCGCAAAGCGCAAGCCTCCGTCTGTGCTTTCAAACATTATCCTTCCCGTCTGCGGTTTCTCGCTGCCATCGTGCCACAAACTATCACCCACGCTCACCTTATCTGTATTCGCAATTTCAGAAACACGCAGGGCAACCATGTATTCCGCAAAGTCACGGAGAGCATCCCATATCTGATCTTCGCTCACATTGAAATATCCTGCCCATTCCGTCACCTGCTCACACACACAACTTCGCAAACGTATCTCCTCGATTTTATTCATATTTTTATATCTCGAAATATTTATCTAACCTAAAACCTGCCATCTGCCCATTGTGTTCCACATAACCGAGCTGATTGCATATCACCTCCGTATTGAACACCTTGCAGTTGATGTTCGTATGCGAGTGTCCGTAGACCCAATAGTCAATCCTTCCGTCCTCCATTAGATAGTGTAGGTCTGTGGCAAAGGCTGAACGTAGCGGGCTTGTATGGTGTTCCGTTGCTATCGTCAGCAGAGACGGTGAGTGGTGGGTGACAACAACGATATGCTTGGCGGTAGATGCCTCGACCATTTCCTTTATCATTCTAACGCAGAACTCATGCTCGTGCCTATACACATGCGGAGTCAGTCTATAATCTCCAAACTCTATCATTCGGAAATCATTCAAGCCACATTTTACAGAAAGTTCATGTTCTGGTGCAATGTCAGACCATAGCGTGGAGAATATGAAATCCGTATCTTCTATCCGAACAACTTTATTCTGATAGTATGCAACGTTAGAGTATATTGGCTTAACGAAACTTTCAGCATAGTCTGCAAGGTTACTACCATAGAACTCATGGTTTCCTGGCACGGCAAGCACATGTTTGTAATTCTTTCCTGCCCAGTCCCAGAACCAAGCACAATCCTCTATGTGCATAACATCTCCAGCAAGCAGAAGGATGTCTCCTGCCACTTCCAACGGATTCTCACGCAGCCACTCTCGGTTGGCACGGAACTCCAAATGTAGGTCTGATGCGTATTGAATCTTCATTGCCTTTTATTTTAAGCATCTGCAAACTCCTTTCCATCATCAAGCGTGACGTGCAACTTGGTGTACTCGCAATGGAAATCATTAAGAAGGCGGACGAAATACCTACTACACTCCCACTTGCACGATTCCAAATCGTGAAGAAGGTAATTGCCGCACGTCTCTGGCGTTGTGGCAGGTACTTCCGTCTGTTCACTTATCCACCGCAGACACCTCAAAGTCAGAATGGCCATCTTATAAACGTCATACCCTTTACGCATAATGATATACATTCCCGTCAAACATCCCATCGGGCCTACATAAACCACGTCATCCTTCACCTCGCTGTTACGGAACCACGTAGCCATTAGGTGCTCAATGCTGTGCATGGCGGCTGGCTCAATGGCAGGCTCTTTGTTCGGTTCTGTGAAGCGCAGGTCAAAGGTCGTAAAGTCCTTGTCATCACGGGAAACGTAAATCCCAGGCTTTAACTTTGTGTGGTCAATCGTAAAACTTGCTATCGCTTCCATTATTTGTTTGTTGATTTTAGATATTCCATTATTCCGTCCATATTATGCATTCCCGTCTTTTCCATCCATTCCAACTTACGCATCAGGGCTGCATTATCAGCAGGTTTGCCTATAGAATCGGTAAATACGCTTTCAAAGATACACTTATCTGCCTCAAAGATAACCTTGTCCTTTGCAGCAAGTTTGCTTTCAAGTGCCCTTGTGTGACATAGTGTAATATCCGTGATGTCTATCACACCATCTTCCATAAGACCCTCTATCAAATAAAGAAGGTCATTTTTGTTTAGGGAAGTCAATTCTTGTTTTAATTCATCTGTAGCCATTGCTTATTATTATAAAGGTTTAACCCAGACAGTGCAGCTATTATCATCCATATTGGTTAGATGCTTGTAATAGAACGTGCGTTCCACGACTTTATACCAATTCATTTCCAACCGAACTTCCTCTCCAACGTTCGGTATTACGGGACTGTCCTCCGTATGGAAAATCACATATTCCGTGTCTGGGTCTTGAAAAAATACTCTCATATCTTATAAATCATGTTCTGCTAAATACTTTCTGCACCATCCCTCAAATGCATCGATATTCTTGAACTTCGGATGCGCCTCTATTACATTCCCGTCAAAAGTCAACGTTCCTGACTCCCCTCCTATGAAACAATACTCAAAGCGTGATGCATTCTTGGTGAAGCCCAACTTGTAAACGGCATATATATCCCCATTATCCTTCCTATCGAGGTGCGCATGAGGTGTGCGCATGTTTCTCGTTGCTGATACTCTATGAAATCCCATATTTTCTCTTTTTTCGACAAAGATACGAATAAAGTACGAAAAAACGGCAGAAAAATATGCTAAAGTATCTTATCATTCCTCGTCATTCCTATAAGAAATCCGAAAGTATCTGTTCATCGCTTGCGCCGCTGATAAGGCTTCCCCTTTCAATGACCATAGTAGCACAATCACAATTCGACACAAGAATTCCATTGGCATAATAACAACCGACATCCTCTACCGTGATATTATACACGTCTCTTGCGTTTTCTGTTGTTGTTCGCGATGTGACAAGAACGGCTACAGAACTTTCTATCTGGTTGTCCAGCTGATCCTTTTCCGTACTGAAATACCTTGCCGCACTCTTGACAGACAGCCGTATATTTGAGTTCATAGTTTCTTCGGTAGTTCTCACCGCATTTTTCGCTGCAAAACCATGCGTCGATTTTGTTTGACAGGAAACCTTTTCCGCAGAACCTACAAATGCTGACTCGCAGTTTTCGCTCGCAATGTGCGTGTTTTCTATGCCATTCCCTTCCTTCTTTGCTTCTGTGCCACTCTGATGCGGCCTCACAACGTTTCTGTTGGGTATCTGCCATTTTTTTCCGATATTCAGCGTATTGCCAATTCTTCTTGCTATGCTCCGACAAGTGTTGCTTAATCGGTAAACACTCCAAGTTACTGATGTCGTTATTAAAAGTATTATGGTCTTTATGATGAATGCAATAGCCTTTAGGAACTTCTTGTTGGTTATAAAACTCCCAAATTGCGACATGAAGGCTTTTTGCGCCTTTTCGTCCCTCGTTAGTCTTTGACTGGCTGAGATAATACCTTCCCGACCCCACAAGACGGTATTCGACTCCGTTGAAAGTAATAGTTTCCTGAATCTCCATAACAATTGCTCTTTTATTCCAAGCAAAGATAACGAATTTTCTTCACATTCCATCACTGGCTTAAAGCTATTTAAGCTAAAAAATCTATGGTTTTCAGTCACTTGCAAACCAAAACGCGAAACCGTAGGCTTATGTCCCGTCTTTCCACATGCAAGGACTCTCTTTACTCCGAATGGGGTTAAAACATAATCGCCTACCTTTAACTTTTCAATAGGCTTATTTCCCCATATAGTTGCCACGGGAGTTCCTGCCGTAAAACAAGCATCATCATGCGCATTATGTCCTTCTCTTCTGTACGATTTCATCATATGGGCAAACTCTGGCCACCTGCGCTCCCAATCCTCGGGGAAGATAAGCAGATTGTTCACTTCTTGGCTTCTTGTGAAGATGCGAACCTGTTTGTTTTTCGTTTGCGTGAATGTTATGAACGTAGTCTTTCCATTGCCATACTCACGGGATAGTCTCTCCACGTTCCTGGCAAATGCCCTGCCACCATTGTTGGATTCAATGACGCAGTATCGAACATCCCATTTAGCCAGCATCTGCGCCATCCACGGCTCGGTATGTTCCATGCTTTTCTTCGTGAATATTACATCTGTAACATAGTAACCATCCTTCATTGATAGATAGGTGATTGAGCAGAGATAGTCGGCACCTGTGTCCGCAGAGTCCGTGCAGTTACACATCGTTCCAAGCTTTACGGGCGGAAGTTTTGAATATGTCTTGAACGGGTGTTCGTACATCAGACCTTCCATCGGCGTTGGGTTCTGCTGATATTGCGTCTCAAAAACAAAGGAGTTCGCTGCATTTATTTTATCAAGTTCCTCCAACGTATGCTTGTATGGCCACAGTGCTTCACGCTCTCCGTTCTCGTTTATCTGTATAACTGGCAGTGATATCACCCGCCACTCGTCGGGTTCTATTTCCTGCAAATAGCCGCAGAGGTCATGCTCATGCAAACGCTGCATGATAATGATAATGGGTGTGTTACGGGAATTGACGCGGTTTCTGATTGTTGTTTCAAAACGTCGGTTCACACGCTCACGGACAACATCGGAAAGGGCATCCTCCGGCTTGATAGGGTCATCGATAATGATTGCGCCACCAAAACGATACGGTTCACCTTCCCTTTCGACAAGACCTGCACCGAAACCAGTAATCTGACCGAGCGTAGATGTGGCGTACAAGCCACCTCCTTGGTCGGTTTCCCACTGAGATTTCATATTCTTTCCGTAGGTGATACGGGTAGGATAGAGCCGTTGATATTCTTCGTTTTGAACTATATTTTTTACGGCAATAGAGTTGTCTTGTGCAAGGTTGGCAGAATAAGAGAGGTGGATGAATTTGGCAGAAGGATTGACGGCTAACCCCATAGCAATGAAGTTCTTTACTGCAAGTTCCGTTTTTCCATATCTCGGCGACAAATTAATAATAAGTTTGTTGCATTTTCCGTTAAGGACATCATCAAGGGCATCACAGATAAGCTTGTGGTGCCTGCCTATGATGAACTTCATGTCGTTGTTCTGCTTGAAGAAGTACCTTGTGAAGTTAAGGGAACTCTTCAGCGTCCAAGCCCTCAAAATGTCCGTGTCTGTCATTTCACCTTACCTTGCTTTACCTTCCAACAGCAATCGAAAATCCACTCTATCAAGTATGCCGCAAACTCCTCCATCCCGTCACTGTCATAGTCTGGGAGGTCGGCGTTAATCTCGCTGACAAATGCCGTAAGGGCGTGATAGCATTCGTGAACAAGCTGTTTAGCCTCTAACCCTGTGTCAAAAAAGAAAACGATACCGAGCCTGTTGTCGGATTTCCGCTCGCACTTGCATACCCACGAATCGACATAGCGCATATCCACGTCGTCTTCCGTCAGTTCGTCACCTCCCTTCTTGCGAAAGTGTTCCCTGACGAAATCCCCCGAACCTTTGACTATCCACAACAGACGAGGATAGAGAATAGGGTCAAACTCGTATATTTTCCCCTTTTTCATTTGAAATAGAAATCATCGAACTGCTCGGAAAGGAATCCTGCGAGATACGCAGCAGACTCTATGTCGTTCACTCCGCACCATTGGAGTATCCTGTCCTCCACGTGCCGTTTCTCGTGCCCGTAACGATTCCTCTTTATTCTTCCGTTCGTCATCCGATAAAAGATTACTAACATTTGCCCTTTATCAAAATTCCGCCACGTATCGCCGCCATCGCACTTGTCCTGCTTTACGAACTCCAATGTCGCCTCCGCATCTTCTGGGAGCAGTTCTATTTCCTCACAGCAGGCTTTTACATCGTCCGCATCATCTGGCGACTCTACTTGAACAAGGGTAATATTGATGTCATAGAGTGGAACGGCAAACTTTAGTTTTTTCATACAGCCAAATCATCTGTTATATCCTCTACAATCCTTACGTTTCTCAGAAGCGGCTCACCGTCCGCTCCATTTCCTACATAGTCTCCCTCAACGAGGTATGCTCTTTGTGGGTCATCCACCTTGTAAAGCAATCCAAGCTGCGACAACAGCCCGTAAAGAGTTGACACCTTCGATTCGTTAATTGGTGACGGTATGACAATATTCCATTTGCCGTGCGAAAACAGAGCATCATAGCATGACACACCTATTTCCTCTCCGACTTGAACACCGCCTCGCCATACTTTCGATTTCTCATCTTTTGGGATAGCTCCAATACGGATATATCTTTCTTTACCCATATCAGCAGCTTTCTTCGATTCGTTTCAGCCATTCTTTCGCCTCGTCAGGGGTCATTGACTGCGGAGCCATGCTCTCTCCGTTGGTGGTAACGTCCACCTGCTTCTTAACCGCACCGAACTGACGGTCACGAAGAAGGTTCATCGTTCCCGTTTTCCCATTCTTCATATCCCACATTGCAGCCATCGCAAGGGTACGCATATAGACTGGTGTCTTCTCACTCTTTGCAATTGCCTGTAAGGCGGTCGTATCAAGGGAAAGAACCATCAGCTCGATAGCTTGAATCTCACTGTCATCAAGCATCGTATTCTCCTTGACCTGCTTTACTGTCAGAAGACCTTCCATCAGCTCCTTCACACGGCTTTTCGGCCTGCCTTTCGGGTTTCCGGACTCACCGGGCTTCCAGCGGGGCTTGATATGCTCCTGCCCCTTCTTGGAACCTTCGGTCATTCCTCTCCGGTCGCCTTTCTTGTTTAGTTTTAACTCTTCGTCCATACTCATATATTAAAAAATTCCGTTTTTTATCTCTTATTTATGTATTACACAAATTGTCAAGTTCCTCTTTCGTAAAGATTTCCATGATATTCGTCTGCGTGCCGTCTGGATTGATTCTGAATACATCGGCATAATTGCCGCGCAGCTTAATGTAGCGGAAAATTATAACCTTCACGTAATGGGGTGAAAGCTCACAAACGCGTGCGCTGCGTCCAAGCTGCTCGGCGGCAATAAGCGTCGTTCCGCTTCCGCCGAACCCGTCATAGACGACATCGCCCTTCTTGGAAGAGTTCTTCATAAGATAACCGAAAAGGCCGACGGGTTTCATCGTGTTGTGGGTACAACCATTCACCGTTTGGAATGTATGGTTACCCTCAACGGAGAGGTTCACAACATCAGCATCGTAAGGCTCTGTCTTTATATCGACAACACGACGCAGTATATACTTCACACCTTCATATTCAAAAGGCTCTAATATTTTATTTCCCTCTGCTTTCCTGTAATCGGTACTATAGCATATGCGCATCGTTTTGAATTTTCTATCACCAATACCAGCCCCTTCCTTCGGATCTCGTTTATAGAAAGACGTGCGGTAGCCTAACGATTCCGCAATGTAGCGGATTTGTGATGCAAGGGCGATGGAGACACTTTTTGAATGGCGATATCCTCGGGTGCTTATAACACATCCGTCACCTGCCATATACCCTTCAAAGAAAGCTCGACGTAATCCCTCACTCCAAGTGAACACCTCTTCGGATACAGTCTTGTGCTCCGCATGCTTTCCGCAAAGTTTTACACAATCCTTTGCCTTGTCGTTGTCAAAGACCATAACTTTTATGCCATTTCCACTACCATTTGGATATGTCTTGGCTTTTTCTCCACCCCATAGGAAAAGTTTTTCCTCTAATTCGTTCTTTCTTGAATCGATAGAGAATACAGGGTACTCGTTTTCTCCATGTCCTGCTTTCTGAATGCTTCCCTGTGCAAGCCATAAACCATAGCACCATGCATCAAGCTCGGTAACGGGCGATTCCGAGCCATGAGCCACTTGCGGTGTCATGAGATAGTCACCATTTTTCAGTTTGTCAGCATTTATAAAGCCGACATCAAATGTCCCGTCTTTTTTGCGGCGAGCAATGAGGTAGGGATGGTTATGAGTTGCGCGGTCATAGATATTTGAGCCTTCAGCCCTTATATTATATATCGGCTCGTTGTATGGATGTCGGGAAACAAATTCTACGTCATGGAAACGACCGTCTCCTGCAAGAACCTTCTCTCCCTTCTGAACCTCGCCTATAGGCTTGTACCCCGCTATAGTCATAACGAGCGTTGTTGGGTCAAGACAAGGGTGAAGTACCGATTTCGTCGGCCTGTCCCAATCTATCACGGTCGATTGTTTACGGTCGGAGTACCAGTTGTGTGCTGCCCCGTCCTTCCAACCGTACAAGCAATTGTGCGTAATTATTCCGTCTGCGATATAATGATGATGTTTCTCCACGGCAAGGGAATATACCATGCCTTCAAATGGCTTATAATCAACCTTTTCTATAACCTCCCAAGTAAAATTTGGGTTATCCTTCCCGTTGCCAGTAGGTATAGGCACCTGCATCAGTTCAGGGATAAGGTTACAAGCGTTGATTTTAGCCGTCACCCTTGTGCTGAAACGCTGTCCAACAGTCAGTTTGGTTATTAGCGGGAAACGCTCCGAACGTCCAAAGTCATGCAGTAAACGATACGCATTTTCTCTTAACAATTCCAAGTCCAACGCATCATAAATATCCGCTATCTGCTTTTCATTCCGTACATTTTCCGTGACAGTCATCCATCTCTCAACCTCCCAATGGGTATAAGGTATACCATATTTAACCGCCAAGATTTGCTCACCTACTTGGGCATCAAGCCTATTGTCGTACATTTCAATAAGCCAAGCTTCCTCCGCCTTCTCTTGTGAAAGTCGGCTTTTTAACCCAAACTGACGTGCATCGTAAGCTCTTGTATGCCCAACGCGCCACCAATCACCACGACGCATAAGATAAGTGCAATACGCTTTCTTGCAATTGCCATTGAAACGTATGCTGAAATCATGGTTGTCTGTCGCTTTTGTGGTATGTTCTCCTACAGAAATGGAATACAACAGCCCATTGTAGTGTCTGCTTGCCGTTTCTATAGCATAACCCCCGTTTCTATATCCGACGACCTGACCACTAAGCGAATCATAAGAAATAACCCTGTCTCTATTTGTTAGGGTCTCTATTGGCTTGATACCTTCTATCGTCTGTACAAGCGTACCTGCTGGCTGACATGGCTCATGTTTCCAGTGATAGTCCTGCCTTCCAAGGACAAGGCTGTTCTTGTTCCAGATAAGGTTCTGCCGCAAGTCCATGTCACCGATATTGATAAGAGCCTTCCTAAAGTAGAAAGAGTAGGAGTCGGAATGGAAAATGTAGTATGTGCCGCCAGCCTTAAGGTTCGCCTTTGCCTCGGTAAAGGCATCGGTCAGGAAAAGCTCAAAATTATCGTTGCTCATCTTGTCGTTAAGGACAACAAGACCGTCAGCGCGCTGCTTTCCACTTTCCTCATACCCGTAGGCTACATTATAAGGCGGATCGGTAAGCCAAAGGTCTGCCTGCTCCCCATTGGGGAATAGCCTGCTTACGCATTCCTGCTTCGTAGAGTCGCCACATAGCAGCATATGCCTTCCGAGTTTCCAAAGGTCGCCCTCTTTGACAATGTCATCTTCAAGCACATCATCCTGCTCAAAGTCATCATCCTCCTCTACGGTGCTTTCCTCCTGCGGTGTAGGGGCTTCCTCGGTATTGTCCTCCACGGCATCTCCGATTTCGGGAATATCAATAGCCGCGAGTTCTATCTCGTCCATTGACCATTCGTCAATGAGCAACTGAAAGTCCGTCTCACCGAAAGAGGAGTTGTCCTTCAGCACGATACGACGCAGCTTGTCTATCGGAAACCCCGTATGCAAGACCTTGCAAGGCACCTCCTTAAAACCGAGTTCCTTCATGGCACGGTAACGCATGTTACCGCCAGCCACCACATATCCGAGGGAAGGATCGCCGGTGTCATACACGATGAGTTCCCGAAGTTCCAGCATCTCCGGGTCGTCTTTAATACTCTGTACAAGTTTCCTGTATTTTTCGTCACGAATGAAACGTGGGTTTTTAGGCAACCCCTTCACCTGCCCTATATTTGGGAACACCTGTCCTATCGGCAGCAATTTTGTCTCCATATACTCTTATGTTATCCTTTATTATGCTGCAAAATTAGGAAAAATGTATTTAGTTACCAAATATTTTTGTATTTTTGTATCGGTTCAATCCGTCTAAAAAAGAAAAGGAGCGGCTAACTTGCCGTTCCTTTGCGTTGTGTGCGCCTTTCTCGGCGCATGTGGTATTGTAGCTCAAAAGCCCATATGTTTCTTTCTATACTTCAAAGTAATCAATGCATCACGCTCTTTTGGTGTGAGCGTACCTTCCTTTTCGTGGCGCAAAAGGGCTTTGTCGTAGTCAGTATTGATGACGTTAGAAAAGCCACCAGAACGTTGTAGATGGGTGAGGTACGAATCATACCCGCCTTCAAACTTCTGCGTTTTATCTCTTCCGTTCAGTGCAGGCCAAGTCGCCCGTCCGTGCGCCCTATCTGTTCTACCGCCAATAGCATTCCTTGATCGAAGTCCCATAACACGGGCTTCTCTTGCCTTCATCACTTCACCTGCCATGTTTAACCCCTTTCTTTAATGCCCTTGATAGAATTTCCCGACTTGTCAGTACACCATCTGTGAGCAGAAACCCTTTATTCCGCTCTTTCTGTTCCTCACGTGCCCGTTTCAACTCGTCTGCCGTGAGGTCTTTCACCGTCAGCCCGAATGGGGCGAGACGGGTGTTGATCTGCTTGTCGTAACTCATATCACTTATTTTTTCTTGGTTTTATAATCATTCTATGCTCGTTTCCCCACGGGTCTGTACTGCGAAGTTCCATCAAATCCTTCTCTTCCCTTACAGCCTTCCATCTGTCTCCTAATCCAGAGGCATTAAGGGCTTTTGCCACTTCCTTCGCTCCGCCCTTGACAGCACCTCCTGCCACATAGTCGAAAGCTCTCTCTTTATCCTCGTTGCCTGTATTATCCAAGAACGGGAATTGCTCCCTTCTCTTTTTCTCTGTCAAACTATAGACAAAGTTCGACTTCGCTTGTGGAATGCCGCTCATGGTAGCGAACGATGTCCGATACTTCGAGCGAAAATCGCTTATAACCCTTTCCGCCCTTTCTTTTGTGCGACTTGCCACACCTACTGAATTCACTGGATTAACACGACCTTCCCGTGCAACTGTAGTTTCTGCTGCCATGTTAGCCTCCTATCTTTTTAATTATTCTTTTTATTCTTTCATAATAATTCTTATCGTTCCGATTCGCTCTCGCCTCGGCATAATCGAGCTTCTGCCCCCTGTGGTCAACTCGATATACGGGCTTTTCCATGTCTCTGTTCACTTGCGAACGGATAGACTCATACTGCTCGGGATCATCCTTGAAACGATAAGCCACTTTCTTCCCTTTTGGCGTGCTGCGAATATCACCCCACTTCTTATCAAGTGCCTGCGCTACGTTGCGCAGATTAACACTTCCGTAGTAGTCGTTGATATCACCCTCCGAGCCTTTGTTGAACCACCCGTCGGGGTCTAAGCCAAAGAACGGATACCACTTGCCGCTTTCCACACTGTATTTGCGTCCTTGCCCCGTAGAGAGATAGAACGGAATATCCACACCGTTAATGTTCACAAGAACAATCTTTCGGTCAGCGAAGTCTATCATACCTTGGAAAGAACCGTCTACACGCATCTTGTGAAAGTGCGTACCTTCGGGCAGACCGTCGGATTTCAGTCTTACCGCCCTACCCTCTGCATTTATAGGATTGACGGAACTCTCACGTGATTTATAGACTTCACTTGCCATAATGTTACCTCCTTTCTCTTTTAACCGAGCATTCTGTCTACGGCTCGCCTTATCCTTGTATTGTTCCTCTGCTCATTGGCAGGGACGTAAGGCTGATTGCCCGATATATTTCCGTACCTCCGCTGTAGCGAGTAAGCACGGGCCCTTACAGCCTGCTCCATTGTACTTAACCCATTACGCCTTGCTTCCTCACGATTCGCAAAACTTCTTGTTCTGCTACTGATATAAACTTCCTTTGCCATATTCTTATCTTTTCCGTTTTAAACTATTTGCTCCATCGTAAATCGCATCACGAATAAACGTATCAAGTGCATCATGAGCACTATCAAATCTGTATTCACCAAAAGTCTGACCTCCTATCAAGTCCTCTTCTGTCTCCCCAATATGAAAATCATTATCTCGGAGCCAGTCAAGCACTTTTACCTTTTTGTTTTTCGGTGCATATGTATTGTTCCACCCTTGCAAACGCTGTGTAGAATTTGTCACGGCATTTCGTGCAATCAATGAGCTAACACCCCGTTCTCTTGCTATTGTTGTTTCTCCTGCCATATTCTTACCCTTTCTTCTTTGAATAGTTCCAACCAAGTTCCTTTGCAACAAGTTTGTTCACCTTATGCCAAAAGGTAGCCATGTATCTCTCGTTTGCCACGTCGGTCATCCGCGCTCTCTCATAGTAGTACTGCCCTTCCGATAAGACCTGTTCTTGCGCATTCTTGAATGCCCGTCGCACAGCCGCCTGCTTCACCCCCCATCCACCCTTCGGACGCTTGAAGGAGAAGGTGTAGCTCGGTGTGACAGCCCGCATTTCCTTGGCGTTGTACTTCACGGCAATAATCATATCGTCAGGAGTGAAAGAGTTTCCTATGCTTCCGTAGCCCGTCTTGCCGATGGCGTCTGGGTGATTGTGCGTGAAGATGATATCGTCCCTTCGGTTGCCGTTTGCGTCCTTCGGAATGTCCTTGTCGTAGACTGAGACTGCATCGTGCTTCTTGCCTTGTCGGCGGTTCAACTGATTGCCTTCGCTGTCATAGTAGGCCATCGCCTCGTTCCACTCCTGACGCTGCTTTTGCTCGTAGGAGAGGATGGAACGCTTCAAGGCTGCGGAGTAGCCGTTCTCCGTTACCCCTCCTACTGTCCTTGCCTCACCACGTACCGCATTGGACGTGTTACGTGTTGTGGAAAATTCACGTGCAGACACTACTTCAGTTGCCATTCTTATAGCGTTTCTTTAAGCTCTTCGAAATTCTTCACATCACCTAAGTATTTCCCATTAGAATCGTAAACTTCGGTTATACGAGAAGTAATACGCCTATAGTAATACAACTTAGCACCATTTCCGTAATATTGTTTAGCACCACTCCTTTTTAGCGCATTTAACGGATTCGTTTTACGCTCCCGTGCCGATGTTACTTCTGTTGCCATAATGTTACCTCCTTCTTCTATATCTCATTTCATTAAGAGCGAGGTTTGCCCACTTTCTGCTATTTTCCCGTGCCGATGCGCTAATGCTGTACCTCGTGGAGAAATGATTTGCCACCGCATAAAAGTTCCCGAGCTCGCGGTCTGTCATTGACTCTTCCTCGAGGTGACGTGCAGCATCACGAGAGTCAGCATTGGATTTCTCCAACGTCCGTGTAATTGAACGCCACTCCTTGTTTGGGACGCTGTTCACATCGCGCGGTATTGGAATACGTCTTTGCGCCCGTCCACTACCGTTTATTGGATTCGCCCTACTTTCACGTGCTATAGTTATTTCTGCTGCCATATCCTTTCTTTTTTTAACCCTTCATTTTGTATTTTTTATACCCGATTCCTTGTAAGAATTGCGCCGTAGAGTCGGGGTCGAAAAATTCCGCTACACCATAGCCCTTAGTCTCCACCCTATAGAAACCTGTAGAACTGTTCGGTGTGGAACGAACTACGGTCTTTCTATTGTTTACGTCATAACCTTCGTAAGAATACCCGTCCGTCACGTCCGCTATAATACCCTGATACTGCCGTCTCAAAGACCTTCCGCTCTTCAAGGAGTTATTTATCCCCGACACAGAACCTTCCCTCGCTGCGATTACTTCTCTTGCCATACTACTCAAACATTTGTAATAGTTCCTCTCCTTTAACAAACTTCACATCGGGCGCAACACCCATGAGGTCGCAGAACGCCACGAAGTTATCATAGTTGGAGAACGAGAGAGTGACGTGTGCCGCCTCGTCGTTGCGGTAGTCCTTCTCCATCTCCTTAGTCTTAGCCTTTCCCGCCTTCACCCTTGCCTTTGCCTCCTCGTACTCGGCAGTGCCCTTTTCGGGAACTTTCTTCTTCGGGGTGACAAGGTCTTCTAGAATATCCACCGTTTCCTCGTTGGAGCCGTTGGCGATGTTCAGTATGTCGTCTATCTCGCTTTGGTCAAGACCGATTTCCCCGAGGTCAATGTCATTGGCAAACTCTGCAAGAAGGTCAAGGTCTGCCTTGGTGTCGCCTGCCGCCATGTACGCAAGCTGCTGCTTTTCCGCCGCCTCGTCCATGTGAACGACCTCCACCTTCACGTCATAGTCCGTCTCGGGCGTGCCGTCATAGCCGTAGTACAAGTCCATTGCCTTGATACGGCGGTGTCCGTCTATGATATTGCCCGTGGTCTCGTTCCATACGATGCCACCGAGATAGCCTACCTTCTTGAGGTTCTTCGCCTGCTGCTTGATACGATCCTCTGTATGACGCTTCGGGTTTTTGGAGTGGAAAGCAATGATTGAACGCTTCACCACCCTCGTCTCTGACGTTTCAAGTGCCTTAACCTTCTTCTTTGCCATAACTTATATTTTTATGTTCCGTTGCAATTTAATAGCCAAGCAGTCGACGGTTCATGCTATTTGTAGCCCTGTTTATTCTTGCAATTCTACGATTGTACTCATCGTTGTCACCATCTATAGGGTAAGTACGACGCAATCGCTGCTTTAGGGCCTGTCCTCTATCTCCTACGGCTTGAACAAGCCTGCTCGTCTCGTCCCAATTACGTGCCTGACCAAAAATAGGCATGTACGCCCTTGTTCTACTGCTTATTCCATTGACTGGATTTACCCGGCTCTCTCTTGCTATAGTTGTTTCTGCTGCCATATCTTATCCTTTCTTTTTGTTGCAAATATAATCAAATTTCGTTGATAGTCAAAAATTTACATGCTAAAGATAGCAAAGGAACTAATCGGATTCATTCTTCTCCGATTCTTCCTTTTTCTTTTTCTCTTCGTAATCATACTCAAACAAAAGACGCTCACAATCAGGGAACTCTTCATAGAGCTTGTGCAAGTCCTGCGGGAATTTATCACGGATATAAAGCAGATAGTCGAGATCGGTGATATTCTGACCACTCGACTGTCCCTTTCCGTAGCACTCGGGACGAATCAGCCCCCTACGGTCGATATACTCCAGTATATCCTTGTTCTTATAGTGTGAGAGAGGATAGGCTTTCTTCGATTTCTCGCAGATAGCCTCCATTTCATACGTACGAAGCATACACCGGCGGTTGAGGGAATCGCTCTGCTTGAATCCGTAGAGTGCCCACTGTATGCCCATCTTCTTGCGAACCATGTCCGTAAGTGTAGCCATCGTCTGCAACTTCGTCTTCTGGTCTTTCCAATGCCCCATGTAGCCGTACTTGATGTACGAGAACACGGCAAAGTGCGGAATCTGCACGAACTCACAGTTGGGGTACTTCTTACGGGCGTAGTTAATGTAGCGGTTGATGTGCTCCATGTTCTTTACCACGTACATAAACACGCACACCACACGCTTGAACCTTGGGGCACAGATGTCGAGCAATGCGATGCTGTCCTTGCCCGATGCCGAGTGGAATAGTATCACCTCGTCCGTGCGCTTCGCTATCTCATCCGTTATTGCTATTGCTTTGTCTAACATACTTTTTTTTGCTAAATATTCTAAATTTTATTGCCTTTTATTTGTCTTTTTCGTTTATTGTTATTATATTTGCATTGCAAAAGATGTAAACGAGTAGACCCGCGATGTATGGTAAAGGCGGCTCCCGAAAGGGACGTGTAGCAGTTCAAATCTGTCGCTCGTTTCCATCTTTTTATATTTTCCTATACTTATGCAAATTGAACTCATCACGACCAGCCTTGCTCGCTGTTACAAAGTTTACCTTTCTTACCTTTCCACCCTCCATTTTCAATTCATAATTCGGATGAACGATAAATTTATTCTTGTAATTTGTGTAAACAAACACCTTACCGTCGTAATACAAATCCATCGTATTTCGGTTTTTGGGAAACCTTGCAATTGCTTTCTCTGACACTGCCTTTCCACTCCTTATTTTTGTACCTCTTCTGGCATGAGTTATTCCTTTCACGCTCATATACATATCTCCTTCTGCCAACTCTATGCTGTTTGCAGCAGCAAATTCTCGCATTCTCCTTTCTACATGTCCTACAGAAAACGGTTGGACGGAAGAGTGCCCTTTGCGGCGCAAATCATTAAAGACCTTACGGATCTTCTGCTCTGCCGTTCCAAACACCCTCCGTGCTGCTGAACGAACAACATTTGAGGCATTTTTTGTAGAGTTATGTATGACTTGCGCTTCACTCATCTTTTACTCTTTCATTTCCTTTCTTTTACGATTTCAATCTCTTGTACAAATTGTATGCATCCGATACGGTCACGGGCTTCGCACCGTGCCCCAAGTAATCCATTACGGTTCGGTTGTCCTCGCTCCACTTACCGATTGACGGTCTATCCTTCTTCTCGGTATTGAACACAGCCTTTATCTTGTCTGCAACAAAATCACGAGCATTCCGTTCCGACATACCATCATAACCCGAATACTTTATCTTCGTGTCATATTCGATATGACCCCTTCTCCATTTGGGAATCCGCTCGAAGCTAACCCTCTTGTAACGGAGCTCGACGTTTCCCTTTTCGTCCTGCGAGAACGTTGCACCGCTCCAGTACTTCTCCATCTGACGGGAGTTCTCCCATATTCCGTCGGAAAGCTGACCCATCGTCGACTCGAGAATGGTCTTGTCTACCTCGGCTGTCGACTCGCGTGTAGAGATACCTAACTTCAATGATTGTGGGTAGTTCTCGTTCCTCTCCGTTGAGTACAGCCGAGGAACAGTACGTCCTCCGACCTTCTCTCCGTTAAGGCTGCTTACTCCGCTTTCCCGTGCCGAAAATACTTCACTTGCCATTTTTTTATCCTTTTTTGTTATTTGTTGTTACTTACTTTTTCTTTGCCGCAGCAGCGAGACGCTTGAGCCGCCTCACGCCTTGATTCAATTCCCTGTTATACGCTGCTCTCTCTGCCTTTGCCTGCGCAAGCAGGTCACGGTCGGTGGTGAAGGCAGTGTTCGCATAGTTACCAAGCGGATATTTCTCACGCAGCGCATTGCGAAGGTTGCGCACCTCCGTCTCGTAAGCATCGTCAATCCGCCTGTCGCGCTCGTCACGGCGCAAAGACTCATAGATACGCATATTCACACCCTGCTCCTCCAACTCAGCCCTGTAGGCCGCACTGATGGGGCGGGTGGTGATACTGCGGAACGGATTTGCCTGCCGCCTTGCAGACAAACTGACCGCATTAAGAGTATTAACACCACTTTCGCGGGCTATTGTAACCTCTGACATAAAACTGTTTTTTTTTAATTTAATACATGAATAAAAAAAGGAAAAGGGGAAAAAAATCTTCCTCCCCTATCCATACTAAAGACCAGCACGACGAGCGCGTGCAGTCTGACGAGCACCCACGGTACGGATGGTATTGCGGATGGCACGTCCTCCCTCACCACCATACTGGCCTCTGTACTGAAGGCGTCCGGTGTTCTGATTCACGCTATACACGCCATTCGGTCTTGTACCTTTTACTGTCTCTGCCATAATCGTAACAGATTAACATTCAAAACTCATATATTAAATTTCTGCGGATGTGGCTGGATTCGAACCAGCGGCCTATTGGTTAACAGCCAATTGCTCTGACCTTCTGAGCTACACAACCATTTTCGTTGCGGAAGATGGGTTCGCACCATCGACCTCCTGGTTATGAGCCAGGCGAGCTACTACTGCTCCATTCCGCGATATGAAAGGCATCCTCCGCTATCCCATGTGCCGCTGCCCTGTGTGCGAAGTACGGCGGATTAATCCGTGCGGCTTCCGTTATGCCTTTTTGCGGAGAGTGAAGGATTCGAACCTCCGAGCCATTTCTGACTGACACGTTAGCAATGTGCTGCTTTCGACCACTCAGCCAACTCTCCTGATTGCGCTCTTTTCTTACCACAAATGAGGTGGTCGTGCTTACGGGATTACTCGACTTTACCGCAAATATACACCATTGCGCCTTTTTAAAGGGCGGGGCTATCACTCCTGCGCTGAATCACCCCGTTGCCCTTTCGCTCATTTGCCCCCGTCGGGCTTAAGGTCGGTATCAAGCACCTCACCGATGACGAAGTAATAGAACAGCGGTCGGTTGGGGTCATTCTTCGCCTGGAAACTCGCCACCAGCTCATCGAATTCATGGAAATCGAAGCGCTGCTGCATATCCGCCACGTTCTGGTCGGTGATGCCAATGAGCGCATTCTCCGTCACGCTCACGTCCAAGAACCACGAGTTGTTGTAGTTGTGGAAATGAATCTTCTCAACGGGGCGGGTGGCGCACATAAACTCCTCGAAAGCCTCCATCACCTCTTCATCATCACCGTGCTTTTCACGGAACTCCGTCATCCACTTGTCTACCTTCTTGTCCGTCAGGCGGTCAAAGTAGTGCTCGCTAAAAGCACGTATCTCAACCTTTTTCTCACCCTTTACGATAGCCTCGGCGAACTCGCGCCGCATTATCAGGTTCATGCACCTGACAGGCTCCGGTTGAGGAGCCTGAAACCTCTCACAGAACTCATCCATCGCAGCGAAATACTGCTCATCAGTCATGCTTGTGTACTTACTCATATCCTTCGTTTTTTTATTTTGTGCTATCCGCACGTTGCAAAATTAATAAATTTGTATTTAGTAACCAAATATTTTCTAAATTAATTGCTCTGTGAATTTTCTCATCGCATCTTCGCTGAAATTCACGGATACCTCACAGCCCTCTTCGTCGAAGGCGCAGAAGTCCATTATCGTAAGACTGGCATAGTCTCGGACATACGCTCCCGTCCCTTCCATATATCCTCCGCAGAAGTAGTCATCCTCTACATGACCGTCCTCCACGAACTCATACTCGAGGCTGAGTATCTCCCCGTCCTTCTCATACTCCATGGAATGCCGTCCCACGTCCACGTGACCAGACATCACAAGGTAATCATTACTATCCAAAACCATAATGCTTTCGGTTTTTGGCGGTTTCTTTGGCTCGTGTCGCCTTATCTGCCGCCAGGTTGAACATCTGCCCGACCACCGCCTTTTCGGGCAGCAGAAAGGCTTTATTTTCGCTATTCTTCATTATCCCCGACGCTTATAAAGCATGGAGTCGCAAAGATACGGTATACATGCTTTAACTTAAATTTTTCGTCTAATGCATGAGCACCGACCACCTTTACATCCTCGGCCACTTCATAGAGCAGATTTGCCAATAGACCCTCCTTGCGCCACTTATCGACTGCCTTCTTGCAGTAGCCCTCTGCACCACCGTAGCTTTCAAAACGCTTGATAAGCGTGGTGGTAAGCAAGTCGGGCTGGCGGCTCTCGGCTATATAAAAAAACCACTTCATATTTCTTTTGCCTCTATGAACCTGGAGGCGCGGTTCTAAGGGTTTTCTTGCAATCTTGCGATACAAAGGTACGAAAAAAGTATTTATACTCAAAATATCTTATCATTCTTTAGCAGAAAAGACGCAAAGTTTATCTTTCATTATCTGAGAACCTTAGAAAGGCGCATCATCATAGCTCGTGGATGCGAACGGCATGCCGTCCTCATCATCGTACCCGAGAGTGCCTTCCACGGAGAGGGCATCCTCGTTCCAGTTATAGATAATGCTCTCCGCCATGTCGTTCTTCAGCCTGTTGCTCTCCTCCTCGAACCACAGCTTCACGAGAGAGCCCATCAGCGTTCCCTTGGCACGGAACTTGGCGATCTCTATGACGTTCGTGCAACCACTTGCTATCACGTCCTCATATTCAAACTTGTCGAGGAAATCGGGGGCGCTCGTCCTGAAATCATTGTTCACACGGGACATGATGAAGATATTGTCCGCCTTGTTCCCTATATCTCCCGAACCGCTGATGTTGTCGATGCGGATGTAGCCGATGGACTTGTGCGGATGGGCGACGAGGTGGATATGGATGTTCAGTTCCTTCGCAAGGTCTTCGAGTCTCTGCAGCAGGACAGCCTGCCTGTCATACTTGTTTTCCTCGAGCATACGGATGTCGAGCACCATGAGGTTGTCAAGGAGTACCGTGTCGATGTTCTCCTCCCGGACGAGATTGCGTATCTGTTCCTCTATCTGCGTGAAGTTATCCCCGTATCTGTTGTTGAAGAGCCAGAGATAACGGTCTATCCACTTGTCGATCTTCCCAGCCACCGCATCATCCGTTACGAAATAGTCCGTTCCTGAAAACCTGTGGTTATACCGTTTCCCCGCCGCCTGCAAGTAGAGCCACTGCTTCACCATGTCACCCGTCAGCTCACCCGTCCACAGGGCACTCTTGAAACCTTTCTGCGCAGCGTTGAGGATGAGCATGTTCAGCAGGCTCGATTTCCCGCAACCCCTCTTGCCCGTCCATACCGACACCATGCCACGCTTGAAGCCAAGTCCTCGGCGGTCAATCACCGTTATTCCCGAGTCGATGAAGTCTCCCTTGGAGAACGGCTGTCGGCGTATCTCGGACATCTTCAGCCACACCTTACCCTTCTCCTCCGTCTGCACGATAGGCTGCGGTCTCTGCTCCGCCGTCTCCTCATGCCTTTGGGGCTGCCTGCGGTACTCCCCATGGGTTCTGTCCTCCCAGTCGTATGCGTCGGGCTCGAAGAGCAGCCGCACGTCACGCCACGTCTTCCCCGAGCAGGTGTTGTGCAGGCAGATAAAGCCTATCGCACCGTTGTCCCGTTGGAAGATGCAGGCATCCTTGTGCTTGTGCTGGTCATTGAAAGGGCAGTGGTCGAGAATGTATTTCGTTCCTCCCGACACCCTCTCCGTCCGGTAACCTATGCCATGCCTGTTGAGGAACTCCTCGAGGTCGAAGCGTCCCGCATTGTTTCCGCCCCGCCGCTCCTGCCTCGGCTCGTCCTCGGGATACATGGCGGCGACCTTCCTGAAATACGCAATGTCCGTCAGCCTTATCTCATCTGGCACACGGACTATCTCAGACTGCCGCCACGGACGGTCGGGAGTGTTCTCGCCCTTCCTTGCCGTCACGCCGTAGAGCTTGCAGATGCGGGATGCATTGAAGACCTTCTCATCAATATCCACATGATTGTCGGAGAAAAGGAGTGCAAGCACCTGAAGGAACTTCTTCACCACTGCCGTGGTCTCCTCGTTGACCGCCATCCTGCACGGTATCACCACATGGTATCCGTTGCCGCTCCTGCAGATTATCGGCTCGTTGAACCCCTGTTCGAGGAGAAAGCGGAATACCTCGACCGCCTTGCGGTGGGCGTGCTCGAGCTCCTCGTTGCTTGCGCTCACCCCAGCCGGGCGCTTCGGGTCGAGGTCTACCAGGACGTGCGTCCTTTCCACGATGTCCACGTCACCAGTCGTCGGCTCTCTCGTCACGAGAATCATCTTGTCTTTCTGCGCCCTTCCGTAGCAGGCCTCGTTAATACGGTTGAGCGTGAAGTATATCTGTGCGTGCGGGCTGCTGTCAAATGGCAAAATGGCGCTTATTATACGCTCCACGTCCGTAAAGTATCCGCTCCAGTTGCGTTTCCCGTCAAGGATGCGTATCTCGGTCAGGTGGTCACCATCCTCCTTGAACACCTGCCACCACCTCCGTATGGTCTCTTGGTCTATCATGATTTTCTCCCGTATTTGTATGCCATGCCGTCGACGAGGGAAAGTGCCTCATGCATCTCATAGGCATCCTGCGCCCAGTCGTCAAACAGACTTATTGATCCGTTTTCTATTCCATCACGTATGGCATCCTGCTCATCCGCGAATCTGTCCGCCTCTTCCAACGTGTCAAAACGTATCCCGTAGGCATAAGAAGGCTGTTCTATTTTCATCCCGCGCAGGCTCTGTCCCTCAAATCTTACAGGTCTCACCAGTTCAAAGAGCCGTGAAACGGTACGTGAGCCATACCTTTCGTTGAGCGCCTTCCCGTCCAAATTCGTAGTAACGATGAGCATGATTCCCTTTCGCTCTGCTTGGTCTACAATCTCTTTGAACAAATCGTGGCGCTCGCCATAGAATGAGGCAATATCCTCTGTTCCGACATCGTCTATTACGACAGCCCTGAAACGGGTCATTTCCTTGTACGCCCCGAAACTCATAGCGTATGCGCTTACGCAGAAAGGCTCTATACCTATGCTGCGGAGAATGTCGGGAATCACATCAAGGCATATTCTCGTCTTTCCCAAGCCCATGCCGCCGGAGGTTAGGAGTCCCTTCCCCTTGTTGTCACTCAACCAATCCGCCACCTCGTCATAGGCATCCTGCCATTTTGGTACTCCTCCCAAATAGTGGGTCAGTCCGTCACGCAGCAAAACCTTTGCGTTTTCTACCGCCACACGTGGCATCGTCTTTCTTTCTCCAAATATCATAATCCGAAAAAACCTTTATTGAAATCCAAATTTTCTTCACGTATTACTTGCCCAGGCAGTTCCCGATAGCCTCCCTTTGGCTTGAACAGGCCGTCGTAATTATTCGCTATGGAAAATTCTACCATTTTCTTTGCAACGGACACATCGCCGCCGCAATCTTTCATAAACTTGTTGTAAAACTTGACGAACCCCATTGGCTTATAACCTTGCCGTTTCTGTCTCTTGTATGCAAGCCACTCCTCTACAACTGGCTTCATTTCCTCGGAAACAATGGAAAGGTCGATATCATTATTTTTCTTCTTGGCGTTTTCTAACTTTTCCTTCAACTCGGCATTCTGTTCCTCAAGAGCCTTCTGTCTTTCCTCCATTTCAGCGAACTTCGCAAGAAGAATTTCTTTTTCCTCCCCTTGGGGGGTAGGGGGGATAATAATATTATTTTTTTTATCTAACATAGGTACTTTAGTACCTTTAGATACACTTACACTATCACTTACACTTACACTATCACTTACACTTACACTATCACTTACACTTACACTAACAGTTCCATTTGTTCCATTTTGTTCCATTTGTTCCAAATTTGGAACACTTGTTCCATTTGTTCCATTTGTTCCATTTTGTTCCATTTGTTCCAAATTTGGAACACTTGTTCCATTTGTTCCATTTGTTCCATTTTGTTCCAACCTTGAATACTGATTGCCACGGTGTCTTCTCCCAGCCTCACTTCTTCGCAGCTTGATAGTATTGTATTTCTCCCTGTCACGCTCGATATGCGGAAGGATAAAACTTAATGCCATCTGTGCCATCGGTGATATTTCTTTCATTTTTCCATTATAAACACTATGCATAATGGAGTCATAAACTTCAAGACGTATGTTGTCGTCAAGGTCTTTGACGGCATCATACCAGTCTTTGTGAAACACAAAAGATTCTTTTTCCATACACTCAAAAAAATATTACGCTCAGAATATAAATGTATGGGAAGGGTGAGCGTATGTTAGACCCTTGTCGGTGGGCTGCAAACTCCACCTATCCCATACAAGTTAAAAGAGAAAAGTGAATTCCCTTTCACGTTCTCCCCGTGGGTGCAAAGATAAAACCAATATGCGAAATATGCAAGACACAAAGTGCTAAAATGAATTAAATGTCATATATTGCATATCCACGCATACTAAAATATATAAATTCTTATATTTTGATAAAAGCTTGCGTCTTTTGAAAAAATATTCGTACCTTTGTATCGGATAATCGATAAAGAAAATATGGAGAAGACAATAAACCACTATTCCTACACGAACGCTGCAGGCATGCCTATAAGCATCCGTACAGAGAAATATGGAGTTTGCGGATTTGACGTATTCGTGACTGTCGAGAAACTCGGACTAAGGAACGCAAGAGCAAACCTGTTCAAGAACTTAAGAGGCGAATGGCTTATAGCACTCGGCGAGGTCAACGGAAGGAACACGATGATAAGACCTGCCGACGACATCCTAAAGGCAATGCTCGCAGACTGGAATACCCCGACGGAAGAACGCAGGAGGTATGAAGACGCAGAACGTGAGCGCAAGAGGAAGGAGCGTGCTTTCGACAACCTCTACAACGAAGGCGCGGAAGGCTACAACCCATACCGCCGCAACGAGCAGGGCATCAAGGACAATACCCCCATCTACAAGGGGGACGACGGAGAAGACTGAAAAAACCAAGGGAAAGACCTCAGTTCACCATTGGGATATTATTTCTATATGCCGCTCAATATTTCTTATGGCCTTCAGCACCATCGTCATCTCACATCTCGGTCTTATGAGGACGCCATTCACGACGAGCCCTACGTACCAAAGAAGGCGGAACGCCATCGCTATCTCCTCGCAGTAGCACGATGCGATGTCCTCACAGTCAAAGCCGCAAGGATGGGCGGGCAGCGCAACGACCGTCTTCCTCGACAGCCTTATGCCATTCCTCAAGTAATCACGCAGGTACCAGATAGCATTGTTGCAGTCCTCGATTTCCTTTTCACGAATGGTAAGCCCCTGCTCGCCCTTAAGACCTGCACGCGATATATATTTCATGGCATTCGCTATATCACATGTGTAGTAGCGAATTATATCAATTATTTCTATACCATTTTCCAGCTGATAATAAGATGGATGATCTACTCTATTGCTCATATCTCTTTTTACTGTAAAAATAGACTCCTTTTATACATTTTCCACTATCCAAATATCCTCCTTGTGTAATACGGCTATGGCTGATTGAGTAGTGCATTTCAGCATCACGCATCGACTTAAAACAACCTATCAGTTTTTGTTCTGCGTCGTAAGCATATATTACTTTACCTACTCCGTGTTGTATATTTTCTTTCATGGAACACCACTCTAAATTCCACACACAATTATTCTGTCGGTTGTGGTCTTTATGGTTGACAGTGTCATAATTCTCGGGGTTGTCGATAAAAGCTGATGCAACCAGCCTGTGAACGTAAAAAAGTGTACTTTTTCCGTTCAAGACAAACATTACGGTCATATAACCATTCTTAGACTTAACCTGTTCCCTAATCAGAAGAGTTGTCTTGTTTCTGATTCTTCCGAAAGAACTGACCTCATAGTTGGCATGTTCTGCGCAATCACGCCATTGTTCTTCCACGTTTCCAAAAAGGGTTCTGCCTTCTCTTAATCCAGCATAAAGTCCTTTTCTCTTCTGATGATGGCGTGATTTACACTCCTTGCACCGTTCTTGCAGTCCGTCCCACTTGACCCTGTTTTTGTTGAAGTTGTCCAACGGTAGCCAGCGTTTGCACCGCCCGCACCATTTATGCTCTTTGCCGTCAACATCCTTGTGGTCTATTCGTTGCATATCTGTATTTCTTTCTGTTGATTACTAAACCTCAGAAACGGGGATGCTGAACCGTTTCCTTTCTTCCTCCCATACTATTCATCTTTCTTTATCGTAAATCCGTCCTTTATGCAGTTTTCCTCGAACCTCTTGCTGCGCTGAGTTTCGTCATCATAAAAGATGGTATATCTGTCCCTTGTCCCCTCGGAGCAGTCTTCCGCAAGGAGATACCCCCTGTTAAGGGCACTGTGCCTGTGCTGCGTCTGGCTTCTCGTGAATGGTTTCATGACGACAGCCTTCAGGTTCGTCTTCCTATTCAGTCCATATATGACACGCAGCTTCTCCATGTGGATCATCTCCTTTCTTTGTACGCTCCTCAAGCGCAGGTTCTCCTTGTATCTCTCAAAGTCCGTGCGCCTTAGCTTCGCCATCGCCGATTCGCCCTCTCCTTTATGGAATCTCTCCCACCGCCTGCGCACGCCATCAAGGGTAGCCTCGCTCACGGGATGGCCCCGTTTCCTCTCATAGCAGCCGTTCCTTTCATTCGTCCTCGCCGCAACCCTGCCCCTGCGCATGTTGATGGCCTTCATCCCTTCATCGCTCTTGGAAGACACGCCAAGCCGCCTTGCATGGCTGCGGACGGCATAGATACTGATACCCATGGCTTTCGCCAGACGGGCATTCTCCGTCACTGGAAACCATCTCTTCAGCCAGCGCTCCTGTTCCTCACTGAGCAAGACCTCGCTGCCGTTCCTGCCGCCGCGTAGAATTTTTCCCGGAAACCTTCTCATATCCTAACCTTTATCCCTTTCTCCTTACTCAGCCTTCTTGCCTCTGCGGTATAATGTCTTATCATTTCACGCAGCTCGTCACCGCTCCATTTCCTTGCGCCGTGAGCGCGTGCGCAGAGGTCGTCATAAGCCTTCTCTCCTATTTTCTGTTTCAAATGCGCCGTGTAGCCCTCGAGATGATTGGCATCGGAGCAGTTGCAGACGGAACACTCGGAGGAACAGTTATGCTCGTCCCACCTCGTAGCCATGTTCGACCGCCCGAAGTAATGCCCGCACTGCATCATCTCAAAGGGTAGCACCCGTCCGCATGAGATGCACCTCGTCCTGCCGCCGTCCATGGCATCCCTAAGCCTTATGTAGACCGAAAAGACTATGTCAAGATGCGTTTCAAGGCTGCTCTTGGTGCTTTTCCTTGCCTTTTTTGCCCTTTCCTTCGCTCCTGACGGCGTTTTGCCTCCATGCTCGGACGATTGCTCGGTCGGAGCGGTTTTAAAGCCGTAGGAGCGCTTAAAGACGCCCCTCTTCAATGGAGTCTTCCTCTTTAACGTACTGTATGCCATCCCTACAGCCTCCTTGATATACGCCCCTTCGTCATGTCGTAAGGGGAAAGTTCGACACGTACCCTGTCACCTGTAAGGATGCGGATATGGTTAAGCCGCACCCGTCCGCTCGGATAGGCTATTATCTCTACGCCGTTATCGAGCTCTACCCGAAAACGGTCGCTGCCGAGGGTTTCCGTAACCCTGCCGACGCTCTCTATTGCTTTCTTGCCAGCCATGTCTTTTCTATGGTTAAACATTTTCCGTTGCACTATAGACCAAACGGACATCAATCCCCTTGAGGTAGTGCATCATCTTGAAACGCAGCTCCGCATCACGGGTCACGACGGCCTTGCTGCCCTTCACGTCCTCAACGACCTCAATACCATCCTTCTCATAGACGAAATCCGCCGTATATGACACGCCGACATAGGAACGGCGGCGCACAACCTTATCCTTCGTCTTAAGATGAACGACAACATCCCTGTACTCATCTGGGAACAGTTCGTAACTCACCTGCCTGCGCAGGTTATGGATGACGCCGCTCCGTTCCATGCCGCAAAGGAATATATACCTGTCGCGCTCCTTCACCGAGGCAAAGCGTATGCCCTTGTAGACACAGCTCTCCGCATGATACTTATTGCCGCGGCTCTTCCTTACAAGAGGAAACTTATTCATTGCTCTCTGTATTTCTCCATGTTACGTCCCCAAGAGGGGTTATTCCTCTTCCTGCGAACAAGCGAAGCCGCCTTGTTGCATATCATCCTGTACATATCGTCGCAGGTGTCAGGCCACGCGAAATCCTTCATGTAGCCAGAGTTTTCCTGAAAATACTTCAACTTTTCCTTCGCCATATCAAGAACCTGACGGATGTCGTTGAACATCTCAAAATGCGTGTCCTTGTCATACTTGTGGATGATATCATCGATGTCCATCACCGAGGTCTCTATGATGTCGGAGCACATAAATAACACCACGCCAAGCGTCATTATCCTTTCCTTCTCCTCCGAAGGTATATCAAACTTATCAATATTTATGTTTTCCACCTGCGACTCTGCCTCTTTCATATAGCTGAAGACGACATCAGAGAACAGCCGCTCGATATTCTGCCCAACGGAAAGCGCCTCACGGAAGTTCCCGCTCCTCTGCAGCACGCCCTGCTGCACGCGCAGCCGCTGTATCTGCGGGTCATTGTCAAACTGACTGCGAATCTTGCACATCAAGTCCGCAGGAATATCCTTCACGTCCATCATACGCCCGTATGGCCGAAGCCACCCCCCCTGTCATTAGACATATCAAGAGTACTCACATGCTCGAGCTCCGTCTCGGGAACGTCCACGATGCGCATCTGCGCTATGCGGGTGCCCTCGGGTATGACGAAGGTGGCGCTGCTGCGGACGTTCACCTTAAGGATGACACCGACGCGACCCCTATAATCCTCATCAACGAGACCTATCTCCACGTCCGCATCGAGACGGTACTTCTCGGCCTTCATTCCGTCATAGGAACGCAGCACCTCCACACCCTTGGAGGCGAAACCGCTGCGGGGCTGGATAATTGCTGCCTTGCCACTTGGCAGCTCCATGCGGAAACCAAGGTCTATCACCTGACGACCGTAGAAGACCGTCACGTTATGCGGGCAGTACAGGTCATAGGCAGCAGCATACACACTGCCCTTCGAAGGCATCCTGCCACCTTCTAACAAAATCTTTATCTTTTCCATATAATTACTTGAATCTCATTGGTTTAAAGTCATCAATAACATAGCACTCCTCAAAATACACCTCAAGACCGATAGCCGTGGCGACATGAAGCTCCGTAAGGCAGCCCGCCGAATGCGTCCAACGGCTCATGAAATAAATGGCATCGCAAGAAAGGAGGTTCTCAAGGTCTGCCCTCATATGCTCATTCGTCGTCGCCGTGGAAGGGAGACCGTTGCACAAAGGGTTGAACACCTCAAAACCGACGGACTCAAGCAACAACTGCCGCTCGGAGAAGGCGGAACGGCGCTCAGAAAGGTCATAGCCGCTAATCGGGCCAGACAGATAAATACGTTTTTTAATTTCTTCCATGGTCTTATTTACATTTAGAAAACTCAAAATGAAAAAATAGTTTTCTTAGTCCGTTGCTTATGCCTCCATTTTCCGTTGATTCGGTTTAACGGCGGCATGGCAAAACACTAATACTTAGTCATATATGGTATCTCCGTTTTTTACGTCTATTTCTTGTATTTCCATTTCTTTCCTTTCTATATTCTCCATCAATGTATTGACGAAGAACGTCTCGAGGCTTTTGCCGAAAATATCACGATAGTCCTTTATCGCCTGCATCATATATCCTTGCCTTTCTTCCTTGCCCTTCTTTTGTTCCAGCCCCTTTAAGGTCTGCCTGAGCATATCCGCCTCTTGTCTGAGTTGTCTTTCCTCATTGCGGAGGAAGATAATTCTTTCTTGTATGTCTTTTTCCATGTTCTATACGATTATGGTATTTGTGAGTTTTCGTCCCCGAGAGAACACCGCCCATTGTTTAGAGTCGGCTTTTTCAAGTCCTATTTTCAGGTCGGCGACCCGTCCGAATCGTCTGTACGTTCCGCCGATGTCTATGCACCATGCTTTCTTGTTCGGGAAGGGTCTTATGCACCGTCCGAGCATTTGGTAATAGAGAGCGAGGGATTTTGTCGGTCTTGCAAGGATGATGGTGTCGAGTTCAGGGTAGTCGAATCCTACTGCGAGCACCATGCAGTTCACTATGACGCTTATGCGTCCGTCCTTGAAATCCTTTATAAGCCGTTCCCTTTCCTTGTTAGGCGTTTCTCCCGTCACGATAGCTGCCGACTCACCACATTCCTGCAACTTATTGACGAGGTATTCCGCCTCCGTGGTGAAACGTGTGAAGACGAGGATGCCTTTTCGCGGCACTCCGCTCTTCGGATGCAGGACACGCAGCGTAAGGCTCAGCAATTTTTCATAGAATCCGCTGCGTCTGTATTCGTCTACGAGCGATTTGTCATCGTAGTCGGAACCCGTGCTGTTGGAGCGGACATTTTCGAGGTTCATGTCGGTAAGGTCGAAATATTCGGGGTCTGCGAGATATCCTCGTGAGAGCAGTTCCGTTATCTGGCATACATAGAGGACGTAGCTGAAGATATGTGGTCGTGTCCGTGTGAGAAACTTCAACTCCGATCCTCCGCGTCTGCTTGAAAGGCGGTATGGCGTGGCTGTGAGCCCGACAACCTTCCTGTCAGCACGATGATGGATAAATTTCTCGTACATGCCTCCGTCACTGTTCACGCCATGACAGTTATGGACAATGATTCCTTGTGGGTATTTGCCACAATCTTTGTCGTATTTCCCAGTTGTTATGACGTATGAGTGGTTGTCCTCCACCTCCATGTTAAATACCTCTTTTTTACCGTCGCTTTCCTTTCTTTGCAACACGCACGCTGTATAAGGACTATAAGCGGTGTCCCATACATAAGTTCCTGCAAGATGCTTCGTATCGTCCGTCAGTTTGTATTCCATACTCTTATGAACAAAAGGGGCGATGGTTTCACACATTTTTTGGATTCCTTTTTTTCGGAGACTGATATAGTGGTACGTTTTTTTCGTCAATGAACTCCGTGCCTCGCGTGCGCTGCAATCAATGCCCATTTCATTCAGCTTGTCTGCGAAAAGGTTTGTCAGCTCGCTAGATTCCGCAACGGCGCATATTGTCCCACCGTTTTGTCTTTCCGAAAGATGCCCGTCATCCATCCATATCACAGCCAGCGATTTGGGTGTAAGGTGCTCTATGACATATTTTTTTGAGCACATCTCATCTTTGAAGAACAAGACGTGAGAGCTGAAGAAATAGACGTTCTTGTCGCAAAAACCGCTTTTTCCGCCATAAATTGCTCCGTCACAGCCAAGCGTTTGTTCTTTCCACTTCAGATATTCCAATTGACTCTCTCCTTGCGTAAAGCGGAATCTATGGGTGTTTTTCGCTCTTTCACGCTTTTCCACACTGCCGTCCCCGATTATGCATCCGAGAATAAGTTCGACTTGGTCTTTGTTCGGAATTCTTGCATAACCAGCTTTCTTCTTGTTTGATAAGACACAGTCTCCCTCTTTAAGCAAACCAATCGCCTTCCATCCGTCTTGTGTTAAGAAAGGATGGTTTTCGGTGCAATGAATGCGAACGTTACCGCTAAAGTGATAACAATAGACTTCTTTTACGCCAGAGCACCATGCCCTCACTATGCTTTTTGCCTCACATATTTTTGTTTTTTCATTGTAAGACATGACTTTGGGGAGCTGTTCTCCTCTTTTATACATATTTGCGAGTTGACCTATTCTCATCTGACCGTGCTCGGTGCTTATAAATTGCTTATATGGGAAACACTCGTCGATGCAGACGTATCGGAAAACGTCAAAGTCCTCTATGTGATTGATGGCTGATTTGATGGTGGCGAAGGTTATCAAGGATATTTTCTTCTGCCTTACCGATGCGGAATACATGCTGCTTTCGCCTTTTGCTACCTTCTCCATCTTCTCGTAGTTCTGCAAGAGGATTTCCTTACTTGGGGAAAAAATGAGGATTGGTGTGCCAAGGCGGTGTGCGATATCGGCTATTATATGGCTTTTGCCGCCACCCGTGGGAACGACAATAAGTCCACCGCCCTTCTTCTTCTTGTCTTGGAAGTAGGCTACTGCTGCGTCGGATGCTGCTTTCTGGTAAGGTCTTAGGACTATGCTCATACAAGATACAAAGGTACAAAAAAAATCTCAAATATGTTTGGTTATCAAATACTTTATTTGCAAAAAAAATTAAAATAGCGACAGCTGCCTTGTCTCTTCCCATATCCTCTGCTCGGCAATCTTGCAATAATTGTCGGATATTTCAGAACCGATATATTTCCGTTTCAGCTTTGTGGCCATCAAGGCCGTCGTCCCGCTACCCATAAACGGGTCATAGACCAAATCACCCTCCTTACTGCAACATTTAATGATATTGCCGACAAGGAGCTTGGGAAAAGGTGCGGGATGCTTCGTATTCGTCTCGAAGTTGATGTTCCACACGTTTTGTCTGAAGGCGGACTGTGACTTATCGAAGAAGACGTTCTTCGGGTCTTTCACAATCCAGTAGATATATTCGGTTATAGGCTGGAAATAATGTGGGTCATTGGCGCAGCTGCTTCCTCTATTCCATATTATCTGCTGATGAATACTGAAGTCGTACACCCATTTGGGCGGGATAATAACGCCGTCCACAAGAATATCCTTGTGGTTATAGAATATACTGCCCGTTGGCTTTAGGACTCGGATGCACTCACTTAGAATGTTTCTCTGCCATGCCTCATAAGCCTATTGCGGCATATTATCGGAATAGGTGTCGTAGGCTATCTGTCGCCCACGCATGGCCGACCAGAACCCGCTTGTGCCCTTGTCTGTTGCGTATGCGTTCTTGTTGTACGGCGGCGACGTTACAATAAGGTCAATGGAATTGCTTTCAAGACGCTGTAGCGTATTCATGCAATCCTCGTTAAAGATAATATTTGTATCCATATGGTTTACCATAAACTTAGCGATTCGTCTTTTTTATTCTGCTTCCATTCTTTTTCTGGATGCTTCTTCTTGTACTCTTTCTGACAATCCTTGCAATAGCTTTGCAGCCCGTCGCGGGTGAACCTCGAAGCATTGAATTGCCAGTGCTCGAGGATTCGCCCGCAATGGGGACAACGCTTGCCTTGTTCGGAAAAGAGGTCAGTGGGCATTTTCTTCTTGTTTTATCCTATCCTTGACAAAATTATAAATTATGCCTGTGTTATCAGAGGAATACTTATCCTCAAGGACAAATTGTACTTTGCCTGTGAAACACATGATAGCCACCTCGGTTATGAAACGCTCGTAGAAATCAATCTTCTGCTGCATTTCGGCAACAAGAGCCACCTCATTGTCATTCAGTCTCCTGACCTTGGTAGGTTTGCGTCTTTTCATGGTCAGAAATCTCCATCAAAGTCCTTTATCTGTGCCTTCGGCTGCGGTTCGGAAAACTCCACCCCGAACAGATCAAGCATCTGCGCACGGTTGTTCTCATCCGATGACCATATCTCGCTTGTGTCTGGCACTTCGTACCCCTTGGCAAGGACAAAGACCTTCCTCGCTTCATTCCATGTGTAGGTGAGGTAGTAGCCTGCGATGGCAATGGTAAAGGTGTCCGAGCCTTTCAGCTTCTGTTCCACCGTTCCGAGCTTCACCTCAGCAGCCATCGTTGCCACCTCCTGCAATGCGGATGCATAACGCTCCTCTGCCTCCTTCTTCATACGCTTCGCCTCTTCCAAGGCTTCCTCGAGTTGCCGCTTGCGCTCCGGCAGGATGTTCTCCACCAATTGGCAGTACTCGGCGCGGATAGCGCTTTTCTCTTTGTCATCCATCACACGGGTGACATACTCCGTTTCCGGGAACGTAGCCGTTAACGTTCGGCCGATAAACTTCATCACATCACGCTTTGTCTCTAACTTCTCACCATGAACGGCATTGATGAAGTCCAGCTCAAGGGGGAACTCCTCACGTACGATGTCGTCAAGAACATACTGCGGGTTCTGAGGACAATAGTTTTCTAAGTTCTGATTCATAATTTTTTGTTTTTATAAATATTTTTTCCTTTATAACATCCTAATCCGAACTGCTTGCTGCAACATTCCTGAAAGAATGTACATACTCCGCACGAACACCATTCATGCCCCATATACTCATGATATGTATTGCATTCTGGAAAATTGCAAAGCATTCCGTCTACATGTGAGCATCCTTCTTCACGAAATACGGGGCATTTGCGAACGGGATCTCCGTTGCGCAACCGATACCATATCCGTTTAATTTTATTCAAGATTCCCATAACTTTCAATGAATATATTAACGTCCATATAGTCAATACCGAAGTTCTCGGCGGTTTTAAGGTCTGCATCCGACCAACCTATGGGCCCCGACGCATCTCCAATCATCAGCATCTCTTCCTTGCTCGCCATCACTCCATGACGGGGCAGATACTTGTAGCAAGCGTTTACAAGCATACCTACCCTCGGCTTGCGGTAAATATTATCCTTGTCATTGCTCTTGCAATAGTTGTACTCCACGGGAATGCCAAGGTATTCCTCAAGTGAGAACTGAATATAGTTCATCTTTCCTTTACAGAAATGCATTTCATTGACAAATCCGCTTTCAATGCCTCCCTGATTACTGATAATAACAAGCATTTCAAAGCCGTAGTTCTTGATAGCATCAAGAACTTCAAACTTGAAACGCATGTCCCATATTCCGCTTGGGAATGTGTTACCCGACACGGTTTCTATAAGCGTGCCGTCAAGGTCTGCGAAGAGCACCTTCTTAGTGTGCATCATTTGGTCTGTTATGTTCATTCTTTCAGTTTTTACAATACATAATTATTGCCGCAAGCATATCTCTCGGCTCGTCAAGCTGATGCTTCTCAATGGTCTCAAGGATATTCCGTTTGGTGTCCTTTATGCCATCGTCGTAGCCTTCAAAATAACCTTTCATTCTATAAATTGTTTTCTTTTTTTCCATTCAAATCCGAATCCGCACAGCCACATGGCAATTTCTACGCTGAGCGGGCTGTAATCCGAGATGTAATCCCGTCCCGTTATTATGTAATAAACGGGAATTGCGAGAAAATCAAAGAACCACAACAAAAACAGCGAACAAAGAGCCAATAAGACTCTCGGAATGAAAAGCACTACCGTGAAAAATCGTTTTAAATAAATCATTCTATCAGTCGTTTTACTTCATTATAAATATTTCTCATAAAGTGCTATTTGTTTTTCTGCCTCTAACAACGCATCAAATTCATTTGGTGAAGGAATATACAATCCTGCCTCTGCGGCTGACCAGTTGCGGAAACGGTCTATAGCCGTAGACATTTCGCCTGTGTCAAGGTCACGGGTTGAACGCATATAGGTAACGACAATCCCGTTCCTGTTCGCCCTTTCCCTTGCGAAGATATCATGATTTACCTGCCGCTTGAAAAGGTCGTACTTTACCGTTTCCAAGTCGTAGCCGAACTCCGAGGCAAAATAAGAAAGAACGACATGAAGATAGGAGTTCTGGCTCAGTGACCGCTGATGCTTGCGTTCCTTTACCTCCACGGGCACTTGCCGCTTTAGAAGATACTCGCAGTAAGAACGGAACTTGCTGCGCTCACCGTCTTTTGACAAATCTAATATCATACGCTATTCAATGAGTCTGTATGTGGCGTAGCTGACGTGGTTTCCCGTCAGGGGGCTGACACTCTCCGTGCGCTCCGTCACGATGTTATAACCTTCCTCTCGCAAGTCTGCGTGTTCCCAAAACCCACAAGGGCTTTTTACTTTACTATGAACATAGCGCATTATGGTCGATTTTGCTAATCCAGTGGCTCTGTGAGCTTCACTTAATGATTTATAAAAACCAATTACGTTTCCACAACTATCTTTACAAAGCAAAGGCTTATATTGTTTTGAACGGCTAACTTTATACTCTTCCAGTTTGCAGTCCAGATTGTTAAAATCCGTTGAAAGCACCCATATATATCCTCCAGCAGATTTGCTGTGACCTATCCCTAATGCGGCACTTCTAATAGATGAATATTTTAAGCCCGTTTTTAAAGCAGCGGCCCTTATAGAACTGTAACTTCCTACTAATGTACCGTTTGATTTGTATTGATAGATTTTTTTTCCAACTTTTTCTGAGAGTCTCTTGTTTCGTTCTCCATAATTTATGTTATATGAATTATCACACCACTCCAAGTTATCCACACTGTTGTTTGCAGGGTTCTCATCTTTGTGGTTTATTTGCGGCAATTTCAAAGGATTTGGAATAAACGCAAGGGCAACAAGTCGATGAACTTTAAAGATTCTTTCTTTTCCATTCTTGCATAGATGCACCTCCAAGTAGCCTTTTCTGTGTGTATGCAAACGCATCATCCTGCCTTTTCGATGCACTGAATAATGCAGAAAAGGCACCAATCTATCAATACTACGAATATTACCGAAATTTGACACTTCATAATAACCTTCATAACCTTTTATTGGCTTCCAAATTTCTTCATTCATACTTCTGTCACTAAAAAATATTGTGCATAAGATGTAAAATTTCCCGTCAAAGAACTGCGGCTTTCAACCCGTTTTGTCTTTATGGTAAAACCGTCATCACGTAAATCTTTTATACGAGCCGACAATCTAAAAACACCATACTCCCGCAAGGCTGTCATCGGATTGATAGACCCGTACTTCCGCAGGTGGTTAAGTATGTAGTGCTTCTGACTATTCTTTTTTTCTTTCATAATCGGAAAGGTATTAAATGGTCAGCCCCGACCTTACGGGACTGACCGTCTTTTTTTTAGAATGGCAGGTCGTTGCCGCCCGTTGGCTGACCTTGGCTGTTCACCTGCGGTGGGAACTGCTGCGCATACGGCTGCTGCGCTTGGTACTGAGGGGCATATTGAGGCTGCGCTTGGTACTGAGGGGCATATTGAGGCTGCGGTGGCTGCGGTGCCTGCGGAGGCAGCGCCATTGCCTGCGGTGCGGAAATATTCTGTCTGCTCTCCTTACGCTCGACCTTATATCCCACAATATCCGTGATATAGCGTGTCTGCCCGTCCTTTTCATATTTCCTTCCGTTAAGCATAAAGGAAACCTCTACGAGCTCACCCTGCTGCAATCCGTTCAGTTCCTCACAGCGTTTCTGCGTAAAGGATAGCGAAACGTAGTTCTCTCGTTTCTCACCCGTAAACTCATCGTAGCGGGAGCAATCCAACACCAATTCCCTCTTAAGGAACTCTTTCTCGTTTTTTGATACGTTGACCGTCTGTCCTACCTTTAGTATCCGGCCTGTTACTGTATTCGGCATATTCTTTTTTTTATAGTCTACAAAAATTTTATTTCTTCTCACCACCGAATATCTTTTTATCGGTAATGAGGTGTCTGTTATTGATTAGGAACTCTGCGAACTGCTCCGCAATCCGTCTAAGGATTCCCGTAGAACGCTCATGGTCATACACGTACACCTCGGGGTACATATCACCACAAAGCAAGGGGGAACGTTTCGTGCCGCCCTTCATCGCAAAGGCGGTGAACTCAAACGCCTGTACCTCAGTCATCTTTCCGCTCTGTATGAGAGTGTAAGGATAGAGGTGCTGCTGCCAATACTTTGAGTATTTTCCGAACTCGTACTTGCTCGTAGTCTTAAGGTCGTACACCATATTTCCACGCACATAGTCTGGATAGCCGTAAAGCAGAACCTTTCCGTACCTGGTATCAATGGGTGCCTCGGTGTATATCTGACAGAGGGAATCCTTGAAATATTCGGCAATGTTCTTGCAGAAGGAGATGTCGAAATAGAACTCAAAGTCACCATTCTTAGCCCATATACACGGCTGCTTGATGGTCTCAAACCACCGCTCATAAGCAAGTGGCTTATTTTCCACGTTATCCCACGCACCCATCTCACATAGTTTCTCAAAGGAACTGAGAGTCTTGACCGTAATATCATCACGGGTGCTCTGGGTCTTCATGATGATGCAGTCCACAATCTCGTTCAGACAAGACCCACGGCTCGCAGCCTCACTCTCAAAGGGAACTCGGTTGATTTTGTCAATAAGCTCCTTGAACTTCTGCTCCTCATACTCGGCATAGGTCAACGATGGTTCTTCGGAATGCCCGAAGAACTTCTCGTAGTTGGCCTCGCAGTCAAGGTACGACTGAAAGGAATCGAGCAGGCTCGGTGAGAACTTGAAACTGTACTCACTCATGCCACCTCGTATTTATTATTGATAGCGTCGAACTTAAGCTTTAATTCCGCAGCCTTGGCGGCAAGAAGTTTCTCCGTGCGCACCTTTGAGTCCCACACGTGATTGGTATATGCCTCAATCTTTCCGAACACCTCGTTGGCGGTGTCGGCATCCTTCACGGCAGCGATACCCTTGCCGAATGAATCAATCAGCTTATCGTACTTCTGACGGATGCTTGCAGTGTTCTGAAGGTCACGCTCATACTGTGCGAAGACAAGGGAAAGGAAGTTATTCTCACCTGTCACCATACCATTCTCATCTATAATGGTCAGAACCTTGTGCGCTGGAGGAAGGTTGCAGGTGTTCTTGGCATAGAAACGCTCGTCTCCGCTCCAATACACCACCCTATCCTTGCCAATTTTACTCATGTAACCAACAAGGTCTAACTCCTTGATAAGATCACCTGCGGAAGAACCTCCGATTTCCGGACGGATAAGACGGGTGTCACCATCCTTCTCCTCCTTCATGTGGGCTACAAAAACAACGTGCTTTCCCATAATGCTCACTCGTTTGAGGAAATTGATAAACATCGACTTGCGGACACCGTAGCCCTGCAAGGTCAAAGAACCGTCTGCCTTCCCATATCGGCTGTTCTCCTTGATTATGGCAGCACTCATATAATCAAGCATCTTGCCTGCCGTATCGATAACGATGGTCTTGCAGGGAACAGAGCCGCTTTCAATCTCCTTGAGGGCTTCGTTCACCTGTTCCCAATTCTCCACCTGCAATGTGGGGCACTGGAAAGCTCCGTTGACTCGCTGAACTCCACCATCGAAATCAAGGAGCAACGGTGTGGGGGCAGAAAGGGCAAGCGTGCTCTTTCCCGTTCCGGGGTCTCCGTAGATAAGAGCCTTAATAGTGTGGCTCACTTGCAACTCACTCGGGTTGCGGAATAATGAATTACTCATAAAAACTTTACTTTTAAAGGATAAAACTAATAGTTATTGTCGATACAAAGATACGAATATTCTATTTATTTACCAAATATATTTGCATAGTTTAGCAGAAAAGATTATGGTCTTTCGCATACTTGACGAAATCCGCCCTGTTCCGTGAGTTCGTCTTTATATATGCAGAGGATATGTGTCTCTTGACCGTATTCGGGGAAAGGTAGAGTGCCTCCGCTATCTCCGTATTGCTCCTTCCGTCACAGACGAGTTTCATCACCCTCTTCTCCGCATCGCTAAGGCGTGAGTCCATCTTCGGCATACATATGATTCCCTCATAGGCGCACTCCCCTTGTAGGGGACATGAGACACGCTCTATGTTGAAGACCCCGCTCGTCACGTCCCGTTTCGTATGGTCAAGGTTGCCGAAGTTGCACTTGCAGAACCTCCGTACGATGAGGAACTGAAAATAAGGTCTGTTAGCCTTCGATTTCTCGTAGCACTGGCACATCGCCCTATAAGCCTGTGGATATAGTTCCCTTATCCGCTCTATCATCAACGGCACGACGGGTGAGCCTTCCACAAGAGACTGAAGACCATTCTCCGACAGATAGAATACCTCGTCACCGCTTATGAAAAACTCCATCACTTCCATAAATCCTCAATTTTTATGCCCGTCAACTCGGATAGTGCCTTCACATGCATAAAATTCTGCGGACGCATTCCATATATGCACCAGTTACGGGCAGTCTGCTCAGATACGGAACACCTCTCGGAGACACGCTTTAAGAACTCTTTTCTCGGAGCAGTCCTCATAGGAAGGCTCTCATAATAACCATTTAGGGTCAATTTCTCATTTTTTTTTGCTTCCATGTTTTGTTATTATTACTTTTTTATTATCTTTGTATTAAAGAATAAATACTTTTATGCAAAGATATGAAGAATATGCAAAATACGCAAATTTGACATCATATTTTAAATATATTTAGTAAATAAATACTTTATGAAGTTCAGACTGAAGGATTTTAGACAGGCACACGGGTTGTTCCAATCGGACATGGCAGACTTGCTCGGCCTGACACAGTCAACCGTATCGAGGGCAGAGCTGAAGGAAGGTGGAATCGAGCTCACCTATCCGCAGCGCATGACTCTTTTTGAGAAATACGGAGAAGAGGAGGTGTCTTCCTTCTTTATAGAGGAAGAGAAGGAAATCAACATCATTAACAATGGGAACGTTAATGATGACGGATTTCAGAACAACGGCGTCATAAAGAATGACAGGCTGATACTGAAGATTGTGAACGAGCAGTCAGGCACGATTGCGAGTCTTACGAAGAAACTTACGGAACAGACAGACAGGATGCTCGCCATCCTTGAAAAGCTAACAGACAAACTATGAGCAGGACAATCGGAGACGTGGAACTGGCAATAGCGGACAGGTTCTTCTATGCGCTGGAAATCCTAAAAGAAAGGAACGTGATAAGAGGGTTGCAGACGTTTACGAAAAGGCACGGGATAAATTACGGCAACATGAACACGACGAAGAACAACCGTGACAGATGTTCCATAAGGACGGAGCACCTCGCCTTCTTGGCGCAGGACTATGGAGTTTCATGCGAATGGCTTCTGCTCGGGAACGGGGAGATGTTCGTCAAAGGCTCACCCGCGCTTTACTGACATCAGCTCCTCTTCGCTGAAGAATACCCTACCCCCTATGTGGCGAGGGTGGAGGATGCCGCATCGTCCATAGGCATCAAGCGTAGGCAGGGATATGCCAAGGAAGGCGGCGGCATCCTTCCTCTTTATGAGCACAGGCTCTTTCTTCTGCAATGAAGAATAAAAATCTGCAAGACGGCTCTCGACCGCCTTGTTAATCATACGCTCAATGTCGGAAAGCGTAGCCCCTTGTATAAGAACAGCATTATCCATCCGATACAAAGGTACAAATAATATCGAATATATGAAATAACAAGACGGATATTTTGCATATTTTAATGAAATATATCTTGTCACCAAATACTTTATTCATTCTTTTTTGCTTTCCAGTGTTCCGCAAGCATCCTTGCGTGTTCATCCCTGCCCACCTTAATATATTTAAGGAAGGCAGACTCCGTCCTATGCCCCGTGATGCTCATGATACTTATGGAGGGGAAACCGGACTTGTAAAGGTTTGTCGCGAATGACCGCCTGCCCGTGTGAGATGAGACAAGCATCCACTTGCGGTATCTCGCCGTTTCCCTTTTCCCGCCTCTGGTGACGGATATAATGACTCTTGCATTTATACGCGCCGCCTTGCAGACCTCCTTTATGCGCCTGTTGAACTTCTGGTTGCTTATACGGATGGGAACTCCGCCGTACCTCTCCCATATCTCCCTGAAAACGGGATGGATGGGAACGGTGACGTAATTGTTAGTCTTCTGCTGGCGGATGACGATGACGTCCTCCTTTATATTCTCCTCACAAAGACTCATGATATCGGAAAAACGCAGTCCTGTCCAGCACTCCATAAGGAAGAGGTCTCTTATCCTCGCAAGTCGCGGGTGCCTCGATAGGTTACACCTGCGTATCCGCTCGAGCTCCACTTCGTCGAGGGCCACGGCATCGGTCTGCTCCGTCGCCTTCTTGTATGTCTTCCACCTTGCATTGGTAGTGAGCCCCCTCTCAAATGCAGCACCCATGACGGCCTTTACATCGGATACCTTGTTGGCAATGGTGTTTGTGGCGAGACGTTTGGATTGCAGGAACGATACGAAAGAATCAAAAAAGGTTGTGTCAATATCCTCGAAATTGAGAATCCTCTTGTCCTTGTCCTCGTACTCCTTTATATATTCCAACGTGCAAATATATCTCCTTTTCGTCCTATACGTTATTGTCTGCCCGCCCCGCCGACTGTTGATGCGTGACTCGTTAGCCTCGATAAATTCCTGGAAAAAGTCATGGAACGTCCCGGCCTTTGGCCTCGCCTTTCCGAAATGGATATCGAGCACCTCCCTCATGCTCTCCTTGGTGACCAATCCCCCCGAATGTGCCGTCTCAACGATATACCCATTGAGCACCTCGGCTATCCCATCAAGGGCATAGTTGACGCTGTCCCTATAAGGACAGTACATACTTTGCTTTACTCTCTGTTTCTCGGAATCCCAAAAGAAACGCTCCACCTTCAAAGGCGTTGCATACATAAGTTTATCGTTCCTTCCGAAACGCGCCGTGACATAGACGGACTGTGGCTCATCTATATTCCGTCGTATGACATATTTGAATACAGGCATGGATGAAAATATTAAAAACGGGGCAAATATATAAAAAAAATCAGTGTTCCGTTTTTGTTCCGCTAAAATTTGGTTTTTCTTCTTTTTTTTTACTTTTTATTATTACTTTTGCAAGGTAGTGAAATGCGTAAATAGCTGAGAAACAAATATGATAGAAAAATCGCTAAAATTGCGGAAAAGTGGGGTCGAGTTCCAACGGAATCACAAAAATTAAAGGTCTTGGAGATTAAAGTTTACTTTTACATCTTCGAGACTTTTAATCTTTATATAATGACTCGCGCCCAGCGTATGGGGTCGATTAAATCAACAACCAACGGAATCACAAAAAGGAATGGATCCTCCATTCCTTTTTATTTATCCATATTCACGAATTAAGCCTTTATATACTCAACTCATTGAGTACCGTGATCAGTCGCTTGTCAAATGGCTTGTCTGTCCGGATGCACTCGGTGAAGGGCACGAGCACCACCTCATTGTTTCTTACACCCACCATCACATTACGCTGTCCCTGCTTGATAGCCTCGATAGCTCCCACACCAGTCCGGGATGCCAGTATTCGGTCGCGTGCAGAGGGCACACCGCCACGCTGCAGATGTCCGAGAATAGAGACACGCACATCAAACTCGGGGAACTCCTTCTCTACACGGTCGGCATAATAGAGGGCACCACATTTCGGACTCTCTGACACGATGACGATACATGATTTCTTTGACTTACGGATACCACGCTCCATAAACTGAGCCAACTGGTCTACATCCGTCATCTCTTCAGGGATGATGGCTGCCTCAGCGCCACAGGCAATAGCAGAGTTCTGAGCCAGGAAACCGGCATCGCGACCCATCACCTCCACAAAGAAGATACGCTCATGTGAATTAGCCGTGTCACGGATTCTGTCTACACACTCCATGATTGTGTTCAACGTGGTGTCATAACCGATCGTGGAATCAGTGCCATAGAGGTCATTATCGATTGTGCCGGGCAAACCGATCACAGGGAAGTCATACTCCATGCCGAAGTTGCGCGCACCGGTCAGAGAACCGTTACCACCGATGACAACAAGCGCATCGATCTCCTCTCTCACACATGTCTGATAAGCCTTCTCCATACCCTCGGGAGTCATAAACTCCTTTGAGCGTGCCGTCTTGAGGATCGTACCTCCACGTCCGATGATACCGCTGACATCCTCTGTCGTAAACGCCTTGACCTCGCCCTTGATAAGTCCGTCATAACCCCTATAGATACCTTTTACGTTAAAACCGTTGTAGATAGCAGCCCGGGTGACGGCGCGTATGGCCGCATTCATGCCCGGTGCATCACCACCAGATGTAAGAACACCAATCGTCTTTATCTTTGTCATATATTTCTGTTAATTATTTAATTACTTACGTATCACTTTAGCCCCAGGATATCTGTTGACATCAAACTTAAAGACCGAATCACTCACCCCGACCTTTATCTTCACGGCGGTCATCTTCACCGACACACCACTCTGCTTAGCCGTCATCTCTCGGAAATATCCCGTGTTCTTGTTGATCAGCATGACCGTCTGCTTGGGCATCTCCTTATCGAGAGGATTGGTGAAGGTTATCTCGTAGTAATCTCCCTTGGTCTTCATCTTGGCCGTCTTATACTCCTTGTCAAGATCCAAGTCAATATCGTACTCACTCTTTGGCTTTTTCTTCGGTTTGGAGATAGTCAGCGTGTCAACACCCTTAGAACTAAGTTTGTGTTTAAAATTCCACTCGGTCACGCCGTCGAAGCCAGACTCCGTCTTCATCTCTTTTCCCAAAACTTTCGCGGTCATCTGCATAAACGACTTCTCGTCCTTGCTATACATTTTCACGTCGATATTAAATTTACGAAGGCTATGCCTGAAGAGACCTTCATGTCAATCTCGATTCCTGCGGGATTACTCATCTTCTCATTACAAGTGGCAAGCACCTTTTTCACCTCCTGCGGTATCTGTGCCTGCATGCTGACACATAACTGCAAGAACAAAATCATCAATAAAAATCGAGTCCTTTTCATAACAGTAATTTTAAAAAATGTGTAATGCAAAGATAAATATTCTTTTTGAAATATGCAATAACAAACCGCAATTTAACATAGCATGAACAGCAGAGTGATTCAGCAGTTACAATCCTTCGTTAAATATACAACAAAAATACAAATTACAATATCCACGCACACCAATATTGACAATCTGTTACCAATTAACCCATTTTAACAACAAATCATTTCTGTAATTTCCAAGAATTAGTACTTTTGTAAAGGTAATTATTAGATATAAGGTAAAATGATTTGGAATCAGAGTATTGAGTGCATGGATCGCGAGCAGCTTCGCGAGATCCAGAGCAGACGATTGGTGAAGATGGCTGAATATGTCTATCACAACACCCCCTTCTACAGAAGGAAGTTTCAGGAGATGGGACTGGAGCCCGGTGATATCAAGAGTATCGATGATATCGTAAAACTGCCGTTTACCAATAAGTTGGATCTGCGCGACAACTATCCTTTCGGACTGGCTGCCGTGCCGATGAGTCAGATCGTACGTATTCACGCCTCATCGGGAACCACCGGAAAGCCCGTCGTGGTATTACACACCCGTAAGGATATCGCTATGTGGGCAGAGGCCATCTCCCGCGCACTCACTGCCTATGGGGCAACAAAAGAGGATGTATTCCAGATATCATACGGCTACGGACTGTTTACCGGAGGACTGGGTGCTCACGACGGAGCCACCAATATCGGGGCCTCTGTGATTCCGATGTCATCAGGAAACACGCAGAAGCAGATCACCCTGATGCACGACTTCGGGGCAACCGTTCTCTGTTGTACACCATCGTATGCGATGTTCCTCAGTGAAGCCATCCGTGAGAGTCCTTGGCCACGCGAGGAGTTTAAGTTAAAGATAGGTGCCTTCGGCGCTGAGCCATGGACGGAGAAGATGCGCAAGAAACTGGAGGAGACCATGGGCATCAAGGCATACGATCTCTACGGACTGAGTGAGATAGCAGGCCCCGGCGTGGGTTATGAGTGTGAGTGTCAGGATGGTACACACCTCAATGAAGACTATTTCTATCCGGAGATCCTCGATCCGAATACCGGAGAACCGCTGCCGGAAGGAACACTCGGAGAACTCACCTTCACACATCTCACCAAAGAGGGAATGCCATTGCTGCGCTATCGTACGCACGACCTTACCGCCCTGCATTACGAGAAATGCGCCTGCGGACGTACCCTCGTAAGGATGGACCGTATCCTCGGGCGCTGCGATGACATGCTCATCATCCGCGGCGTGAACGTCTTCCCCTCACAGATAGAGGATGTCATCTTGAAACAGAAGGAGTTCGAGCCCCACTTCCTCTTGACGGTTGACCGTGTGAACAACACCGATACCTCAGAGTTGAAGGTTGAGGTGAAGGAAGAGTATTTCTCTGATGACATGTCCACGATGGTTGGCTTGCAAAAGAAGTTAGAGGGTGAACTGCGTAGTGTCATCGGTTTGGGCTTCAAGGTAAGACTGGTAGAGCCTAAGGGTATCGAGCGCTCCACCGGAAAGGCCAAGCGAGTGATCGACAACAGACAGATTTAATTGAGAATTGAGAATTGAAAATTATCAGAGCAGCGAGAGCAGAGTCAAGCTTGCTTGGACTATGCCGAACTGACGAACGAGCGAGAGCAGAGCATGCTTGCATAAGCCATGCCGAGCGAGGAGGAAGAAGACGAAGTCAGTCGCGAATGATAATCGCCAAAGGCAATTGATAATGAAAAATAAATAATAATTAATATGAAAGCAAAACAATTATCCGTGTTTCTGGAGAATAAGTCGGGCCGACTGACAGAGGTGACCGAGGCTTTGGGGGCTGCCGGTGTGAACCTCTCGGCCATGAGCATTGCCGACAACAGCGACTTCGGTATCCTGCGCTGCGTGGTCTCCGATCCAGAGAAGGCCTATAAAGTGTTGAAAGAGCAGCACTTTGCAGTGAAGATCACCGACGTGATCGGCTTTACCTGTCCGAATACCGCCGGTTCACTGGCCATCGTGTTACGTCACCTGTCAGACAACGGTATCTTCATCGAGTATATGTACTCGTTTGCCAACGGTGACGTGGCCAATGTTGTCATCCGTCCAACCGACCTTGATGCCTGCGACAAGGTACTCACCGATTTCAAGGTTGACCTCCTGGCAGCCAGCGATCTGTATCAACTGTAACAGCCTTAGCAAATAATCTCAAATGCCATAGCTATTACCGCAGTGAGCAAGAGCCATTACTGACGAGAGTCCTAAGTACTAAAACTGAGAGTTTTATGTACTAAGACTGGGAGTATTATGTACTAAGACTGAGAGTTTTATGTACTAAGACTGAGAGTTTTATGTACTAAGACTGAGAGTTTTATGTACTAAGACTGAGAGTTTTATGTACTAAGACTGAGAGTTTTATGTACTAAGACTGAGAGTTTTATGTACTAAGACTGA